>Ga0256405_10001193_pt1 | contig 73980 bp, 78 predicted proteins | sample RumenRJG_02DNA_FD_189096 | JGI IMG/M metagenome (GOLD analysis project Ga0256405, IMG submission 189096) | Bovine rumen microbial communities from Lethbridge, Alberta, Canada - RJG_02 | ecosystem: Host-associated > Mammals > Digestive system > Stomach > Rumen | place: Canada: Alberta...
TATTTATTATTATAATAATGAACGTCCATCATATGCATTAAAATATAAAACCCCAATTCAATTTAAAATCGAATCAGGGATTTAGAGTTTTTTTTAAAATGTCTATTTTTACTTGACTAGTTCATAATGGGTTTTTATTTTGTATTCTTATCGAAAAATACAGTGATTTCAACATCTAAATATTCAGAAATCATTAAAAGTGTATCAATAGAAATAGTTTGATTAGTACGTGATTCTAACTTAGCTATAAAACTCTCACTTAAATCCAAAGCCTCAGATAAACTTCTCTGAGTATGACCACGTAGTTTTCTATATTTCTTAATATTACGACCAATTATATTGTATATTTCATATTGTTTGCTATCAGTCATCAAATCACCTAAATTAATTTTCTCTCATAAATTTATAAAAAACCATGGACGAATAGTGAATGTTATGTTATAATTAACTAGGTGATAATTATGTATACTATGGAAAAATTAAAAGAAATAAGAAAGAAAAATAAATACACAATATATGATATGGCAAAAATATTAAACATAACCCCATCATTTTATTCGCAAATAGAAAACAAAAAAAGAAGACTATTCTATGATACAGCACTAAAAATATCATCCATTTTTAATATGAAACCAGATGAATTGTTTTATACTAAGAATTATTAATTAAAATAGAAATTAAATCTTTATAACTTATATTTTCATGTTCCATTAATTTAGGAAACATACTAATTTTAGTAAAACCAGGAATTGTATTTATTTCATTAATATAAACTTTATTATTATATTCATCATAAAAAAAATCAATTCTAGAATAATCTTTTATATTCATACCCCTAAAAACTTTACACGAATACTCCTTAATTTTATCAACAATATTAAGAGGTAAATCATTAGGAATAATAGTTTCTGACTTTTGAACATACTTAGCGTCATAATCATAAAACTCATTTACAGATTTTATTTCACCTAAATCAGAAATAATAAAATCTTTATTACCTAAAACAGCGCACTCTAACTCCCTACATGTAATAAACTTCTCAATAATAACTTTATCATCATATTTAAAAGAATTTTTGATAGCCTTCAAAAGTTCTTTTTTATTATTAACTTTTTTAATACCAATAGAAGAACCTCCACAACAAGGTTTAACAATCATTGGAAAATCCAACTTCTCAATAATATAACTAATATCATATCTCTCATCAATAACAACATAAGGAACCTGTGGAATATCAAGATAACTAAAAACTAATTTGGATAAACTCTTATCAAAACCAATAACGCTACTAGTAGTTTTAGAACCAACATACCTAATATTAAATAAATCTAACATTCCCTGTAACTTTCCATCCTCACCATTATTTCCATGAGTAATAGGAAAAATAACATCAAAATCTTTCAAATATTCAATAATGTTATCTATTCTAAAAATCTTTCCATCTAGCCAATTACCTTTTTCTAAAAAAGATAAATCATCATTAAACTTATACCAGACATTATCAAAACTAATACCAGCTAATTCATAAGAAAACAGTTTCGTATCTATATTTTCGACAATACTTTTTGCAGATTTACAAGAAACATAATGCTCAGTACTATTACCACCAAATAAAATCAAAACTTTCTTCATAACACACCTCATTAAAGTATATTTAAAAAAAAACTCATTATGATAGTCATAAACAAATAAAAAATTTAAAAAACAAAATATAATATACTGAAGATGGCAAAAAAATACTTGTCACCAAGTATTTATATTTTCTTTTCAAGATAGTAATTTCTTAATTCTTTAAACCTTTGATAATGAACAACCTCTCTTTGTCTTAAAAAAGAAAGAGGCCCCAATAAATCTTTATCATTAGTCATATCCATCAAATGTTCATAAGTAGCTCTTGCTCTTTGCTCAGCAGCCATATCAGACTCTATATCGGCAATATAATCCCCCGAAGTTTCGATATAAGCACTAGTCCATGGCACACCATTCGCATCAGTTAAGAATAACCCATGATCATGTTGAGCAAAATGACCACCCAAACCAGCCTTTTCTAATTCTTCAATAGAAGCCCCATCAACCAATTGATGAATCATCGCAGCTATTATTTCAATATGATTTAACTCTTCACAAGCAATATCAGTTAAAAGTGCACGCCCCTTATCATCAGGCATTGTATATCTTTGATTCATATAACGTAAAGACGCAGCTAATTCACCATCAGGACCACCATATTGACTCATTAAATATTTTGCCATCTTCAAATCTTTTTTTCTTATATTAACAGGATACTCTAATTTTTTTTCATATAAAAACATAAAAACCTCCTACTTATTTTGCCAAGGCCAAGGAGAATTATCCCATGCCCAAGGGAAAGTGTTTAAGGAATCACTACTTATAAATAGTGGACCGTACTTACTCTCATATTCTTTCTCATAGTTTTTCTTTTGAACACGATACCTGTTAAATAATTCAATCGCACTTTTATCCTCTGGATATAAGTCTAAATAAAGATTTAAATCGATACAAGCAAAACATAAAGCATCAATACTAGTTAGTAACTCAGCCTGTTCATTCATAGGCTCAATTTCTAATGGATTAGATAACTTATAAGCATTATATAAATCAGGAAACATATTACCACTTATAAAACCAGTATAAGGATCAAATAATTTAGAATTTACTTTATTCATATTATTAAAACTTTGCTGATTATATAAAGGTTGATTATAATTATTATTCATATAATTATAATAATCATTAACACCATAATTCTTCATAACATTCCTCCTAGGTTATAGTATGACATTAATATATTAGTGTATAGGCAAAAACACAAAATAAAAAAAATAAAAAAAACACTTGCATTAACCCTTATTTACTGATAAAATATATATGTCTTTAAAAGACATGGCGTTGTTGGTGAAGTGGTTAACACATCGGATTGTGGTTCCGACACGCGTGGGTTCGATTCCCACACAGCGCCCCAGATTGTATAATCGTCGAACTTTTATAGTTTGGCTGTACATAGAAACATGATTAAATCAATCATGTTTTTTGTTGGTCAAAAAAGAAAGGTTGTGATGATAATGATCAAATATATTAAACAAGAACTTAATTTAAGCCCTGATTTAAAGAAGAAAAATAACTTTGCTAAGAAATACTCATCTTTAGATATTGATACTCAAAAAGGAGCTTTAATTAAACTAGAACCTACTAATATTGCTTATGTAGAACCTCACAAAATAATTATTAATAATATTACATTCCTATTCTTTAATGGTGTTGATGATTTTTATATTAATGATTTACATGAAAAACATCATCTATCAGAATTACAAACTTTTTTCATAAAAGCAAAGACACAATCATAACACAAAATATACACTAAACTTCGTATTGAATACACACAAGTAAAAATATAGAATAAAAACTGATTGGAGGATATTATGGAAAAAAGAGTTGCAGGAATATATATTAGAGTATCAACTGATGATCAAGCACGTGAGGGATTTTCTTTAGGAGAACAAGAAGAAAAATTAAGACAACTATGTCAATATAAAGATTTTGAAATATATAGAGTTTATTGCGATGCAGGAGTATCTGCTAAAGACATGAAACATAGACCAGAATTTCAAAGTATGCTAAATGATATGCATCAAGGAAGAATTAATTATATAGTTGCTTATAAATTAGATAGAGTTACTCGTTCAGTAAGAGATTTAGAAGAATTAATTACTGATTTAGAAAAACATCATTGTTATTTGGTATGTGATAGAGATGATGTTAATACATCTACTGCTAATGGTAGATTCTTCGTTAGAATGTTAACAGTATTATCACAGCTAGAAATTGAAATAGTATCAGAAAGAACTAAATTTGGATTAAATGGAGCAATAAAGTCAGGACACCTACCAGGAAAAGCACCATTAGGTTATAAAAAAGAAAATAAAAAGACAGTAATTGATCCATTAACTGCTCCTATTATTAAAAGAGTATTTGATTTATATATACAAGGTAAATCATATCAACAAATATCAAATATCTTTAATGAAGAAAAAGTACTAAATAAAACTTGGTATGATACTCATATAGAAAATATTATTAATAATAAAATATACATGGGTGATTATGTTCAATATTCATTTATACATAAAAAGATTGGTAAAGAACCTATTACCTATATGGATGTAGTTGATCCAATAGTTCCTAGATATATTTGGGAAGAATGTCAAAATCAAAAAGAAAAGAATCAAAGAACTTATACTAGAGATAGAGTTTATACTTTCTTTCAAAAAATATTATGTCCAGAATGTGGTAAGATTATGAAATGCAAAGGAGCTGGAGGTAAAAAGAAAAATTATATTTATTATAATTGTGAGCATTGTAGAATTAATGTAAGAGAAGACTATATAGAAAAAGCATTTGAAGAAACAATAGTTGAATTAATTAAATTTGATAATGAATATAATGATTATTATCTACCACTATTTGCAGATAAAAGAGAAAAACAAAATAAAGATGATTTAAAAAAAGAAATTAATAATTTGAATAAACAAAAAGAAAGAATAAAAAAAGCTTATATGTCTGGTACAATTGAACTCGAGGATTTCGATGATGAATTAAAAGATATAAACAATAAGCTGAATATATTAAATACTGATTTAAAAGACAAAGAAGATATAAAAGTATATTCTCCAGAAAGTGTAATGGTACAAAGAGATATTAATAGATTATATATGTTTGATAATATTAGTAATAATTGGTTCTTGCATGAATGGAATTTAAAAACAAAAGAAGAAAGACAAAATTTTATTTCTAAATATGTTGAATCAGTTACGTATGTTAAAGATCCAGAAGCTATACATAAAGTTAGATTAACTGATATTAAATTAAAATCTATTTATAAGGAAAAAATAAATACTTTATCAAAATTAGGTATAACCGATGTACAAGTTAAATTAAATATAGATGGTGAAGATAAAATTGTATATTTAGGTTATCCATTAAAAGACAAAGAAATAAAAAAATATATGGACGAATTAAATAAATATAGGACAACCAACTTCCATATGTTAAATAATTTGAATTATACATTAGATAATCTTCCACAAGAATTAAATATTATGCTTCCTAAAGAAGAACAAATATATAAGTTAATTCCAATAATTAAAGATATAGATAATTTATCAAATATTAATAATGAATTTAAACTAGGAGTAATAACAACAAATATTAAAACAGTGTCACCAAATTAATAAAAATTAAGAAAATGGAATTTCCCAACCCAACTATAATTTTAATTAATTGGGAAGCTTAAAACACATATAAAATAAAGCTAAAATACAAATTTGTTTAAAATTTGGGAAGAATTTTGCAAGTGCAAAATAAGTTTGGTGTCACACAATCCCAAGTATTTTCAAAGAAAAAATGTTTGGGTGACACCTACATCTTATCCTGATAAAAAATAAATCATTAAAAATGATTCATTTTTGGGATTTTGGGAAGTACCTAATGGGATGGTGTCATTAATATATTTGAGTGTTCGTAAAATAATAATATTCCGAGCAACTCAATGAAAAATGTGCTTAAAAATATGATATAATTAGAACTGACAGATAAATAGTAATTTGTTGAATAGAGGTGAATTATGAATCAAGATAAAATTGGTAAGTTTATTAAGGAAGTAAGAATAAAAGATAAGTTAAGTCAGGAAAAATTTGGAGAAAAATATGGTGTTACTTATCAAGCAGTAAGCAAATGGGAGAATGGTAAAAATCTCCCTGACATCTCTATTTTAAAAGAAATATGTAAAGATTATAATAAAGACATTAACGAGCTATTAAATGACAACAATAATTTTAAGAAAAAGCCAAACAAAATCTTCATTATGATAATAGCAATACTTGTTATTGTCATAATAAGCTTATGTGTAATTTTTATTCCTAAAAGGGAAAATACAAGTAGTGACGGCTTTCAATTTAAAACAATTAAAACAACTTGTGATAACTTCGAATTATCTGGAAGTATTGCTTATGATAATTCTAAAACTTCAATTTATATTTCAAATATTACTTATTGTGGGAAAGAAAATCAAACAAAATATAAACAAATTGAATGTAATTTTTATGAGATAGATGGTAGTACAAAAAATGAAATAGATAGTTATAAATATAATGATAATAATATAACACTCGAAGAATTTCTAAAAAAAGTTAAATTTAGTGTAGATCACTATTCAACTACTTGTAAAATGTATAAAGAAAATTCTTTGATTTTAGAAATTAAAGCAACAGATGAAGAAAATCAAACAACATTTTATTCTATACCTTTAGAGTTAGAAGAAAATTGTAAATAGTATATTTCAACCTAAAGTTGAGATGCTTCAACTCTCACATTATAGTTATTAGTTAAGTGCTTATATATAATTGTAATTGTGAAGGGAGAAATGTATATGAAAAAAACAATATTTTCATTATTAGTAATTGGATTAATTCTTTTAAGTGTAACAGGATGTGGAAAAGAAAAAGTAGAAAGTAATGCAGATGCATTAAAATTTAAAGAGGAATATGAAGCAATAAATGGTGTTGCTAATTCTTCTGGAAAAGAACATAGAACACTATCTATATCAGAGGATAATCCTTTTGTATATGTAACAGGAGAAGAAATTGTAGAAAAAATAGAAAATAATGAAACCTTCTATGTTTACTTTGGATCGCCTTATTGTCCGTGGTGTAGGAGTGTTATTGAAAAATCTATTGGAGTAGCAAAAAAGAATAATATTGATACAATTTATTATGTAGATATTTGGGATGGAGATCATATTGAAATTTTAAGAGATACATACCAATTAAATGATAGTGGCGAACCTGAATTAGTTTCAGAAGGTGGCAAAGGTTATAAAGATTTATTAAAATACTTTGATAATGTTTTAAGTGATTATACTTTAACTGATGCAGATGGAAATAAAGTATCCGTTGGTGAAAAGAGAATATTTGCTCCAAATTTCATTTATATAGAAAATGGTAAAGCAATAAAACTTACATCGGCAATATCAAAGAATCAAAAAGATGCACGAGAAGAATTATCTAATAAAATATTAGAAGATGAAGAAAAAGAGTTTAATGAATTTTTTCGTAAATAAAAATACCTTTTGTAGTATAGATACAAGTTGCTAAAACAAGTCAATATGACTTGTTTTTTAAGCAAATTGACTGTATTTGTGTATGGGAGTATAATATTCATGTTTTGGATTTAAAGGAGGAATTATATATGAAATTTAATGTTACAGATGATGTTAAAGATCTAGGAGTAAAAGTTGTTGGTGTGATTATTGAAGGATTAGATAATAAAAATATTACTCCTGAATATTTAGATTATAGAAATAACGAGATGAAAAAGTTACTAGAAGCATATATTAATTTTGATATAAAAGAAGATAAAATTTTAGAAGGATTTAATAAATTGCATGATAATGCTGGAGTTAAAAGAAGAAAAAATGTTCCTGCATCAGAAAATTTAATTAAGTTACTTCAAAAAAATAATGGTATGTTTGAAATAAATAAAGTTGTAGATATTTATAATATTATTTCTATGAAATCTAAACTTTGTTTAGGAGCTCATGATATAGATAAAGTAGTTGGGAATATAACATTAAAAATAACAGATGGATCTGAAAAATTTATTCCAATTGGTGGTGAAGAAAAACAACTAGATGCAGGAGAATATTCTTATGTAGATGATTCTAATGAAATTATTTGTCGTTTAGAAGTAAGACAAGTTGAAAAGACAAAAATAACAGAAGATGCTAAAAATGTATTCTATATTGTTCAAGGGAACGAAGAAACAAGTGAAGAATATGTAAGAAATGTGGCACAAGACATTATTGATATAACTACTAAATATTGTGGAGGTAAAGGTAGAATATTAAAGTAATGAATTACAAGATATCAGATATATGCAATGTTTTGATATTACACACAAGCATTAAAACAACAAATTACAATTTATCAAAATGTTCGTAATATTTTGATATTACGATGAGTATGAAGCGGATGAAAATCCGTTTTTGTGTGATATAATATTTTTAAGGAAGTGAATTCTATGGAAAGTATTGAAATTAAAAATCAATTAAAAATGACTTACAATGAATTAATTGATTATCTATTGAAAAAATATGGCCCTTCTAAATATGATTATTTTTGTAATGAATCATGCAAGTCAAAAAATCATAAAGTTTCTAGAACAAATGAGGGTTTATATTGTCATCATATTGATGAAGATAAAGCAATTTTATTAAGTAATGATAAATTTGCTGCAATGAATCCATGGGAATATCAAAAGGCTGATCGATTAGTTTATTGCAATGCATTAGAACATTTAATACTACATATTAAAATTGTTGAAGAACCGAAAAATAAAAACGCAAATGAAATGGAACTTCAAGGCCTTGGTGGAGCAGTTAATTTTTTGTGTCCCCAAATAAATGATTATTATAATGGATATGAATTTAAGCAACAGTACTTAATTAATATTTATAATTTAATTGAAAATAATTTTGAAGATTATATTTATATTTTGAAATACTTCCTAAATGTATTAGAAAAAAATCCGTTACTAAAAATAATAGTATCAAAAGAAAGACTATCTATTGGATGGGATGGACAAATAGTAAAAAAAGTATATAAAAAATTATAGAGGATTTTGACATTTATTAATTTTATGGTACAATGCAAATAGATTTAATCATGAATAGTGACACCAAATTTTGGAAAACGAGAAAAGGTGTTGCCCCATTTAAGAAATTACTAAGTAGAAATACTTAGTTTTTTTGTACTTATATATGATATAATTACAAATAGGTGATTAGTTTGAATATAGAAAAAGATATTTTTAAAAGAACAATAGTTAATTTTAAACAAATAGAACTATACGGATTTAAAAAAGAAAATAATAAATACATTTTTGAAAAGAACTTTTTGAAAGATGATTTTAAAGCAATCATCACCATTGATGACAAAGGTATTATTAGTGGCAAAGTAATTGACTTACAGATAAATGAAGAATACACAAATATAAATACTGAAATGACAGGAGAATTTATTAACAAAGTTAGAGAATCATATAAAGACATTTTAATAGATATTAGAAATAAATGCTTTGAAAATAAATACTTTATATTTGACCAATCAAATAGAATTAATAAATATATTAAAGATAAGTATAATAATGAACCAGAATTTTTATGGAATAAATTTCCCGGATATGCAGTTTATAGAAATGAAAAAAATAAAAAATGGTACGGAATTATAATGAATCTGGATATGTCTAAATTAAACAATGGAACAGGAGAAACAGAGATAATAAATATTAAATTAGATGAAAATAAGATAAAAAAATTATTAAAACAAAAAGGATTTTATGAAGCATACCATATGAGTAAAAAAGATTGGATATCAATCATTTTAAATGATACATTAAAAGATGATGAAATAATTTCATTATTAAATGAATCATATGAATTAGTGAACTAAAACATAAAAAAGACAAAAATATATCTTAGTAATGATATAATATATAAGAGGAGAGATATTAAATGAATAATGAATTAAATATAACAAAAGAATGGGATAAAACATTTAAACTAAGTGATAAAGTAAATCATAAAAAAATAACATTTCATACAAGATTTGGAAATACATTAGTAGCAGATCAATATGAGCCTAAAAACTATAATGGAAAACTACCAGCAATATCAGTATGCGGACCATTTGGAGCAGTTAAAGAACAATGTAGCGGATTATACGCAATGAAAATGGCAGAAAAAGGATTTATAACAATCGCATTTGACCCATCATTTACAGGAGAATCAAGTGGAACACCAAGATATATGGCATCACCCGATATTAATACGGAAGACTTTCAAGCATCAATAGATTACTTAATAACACTTGAAAATGTTGACCCAGAAAAAATTTCAATTATAGGTATTTGTGGTTGGGGTGGACTTGCTTTAAATGCTGCGAGTATTGATACAAGAATAAAAGCTACCATATGTTCAACTATGTATAATATGAGTAGAGTAAATCATAATGGATATTTTGATGAAACTACAGAAGACGAACTATATAAATTAAAAGAAAATCTTAATAAACAAAGAATAGAAGATTACAAAACAAATAATTATAAACTAGGCGGAGGATGCTTAGAACTTCCAGTTCCAGAAGATGCACCATTCTTTGTTAAAGACTATAGTGAATACTATAAAGGAAGAGCATACCATGAAAGAAGTTTAAATTCTAATGGAGGATGGAATATGACATCCGCACTATCATTTATAAATACACCACAACATACATTTTCAAAAGAAATAAGAAATGCAGTATTAATAATTCATGGAGAAAATGCTCATTCATGTTATTTCAGTAAAGATGCATATAATAATATGGTAAAAGACTCTAAATATGCTGATAACAAAGAATTATTAATTATACCTAATGCAGTACATACAGATTTATATGATAACCTCGAAATTATACCATTTGATAAAATAGAAAAATTCATTAGAACAAATATATAAAAAAAGGAGACGATAAATTTGAAAGATAAAAAAAGTTTAATTATTTACTTTAGTAGAGCAGATGAAAACTATTCTGTAGGATATATCGATAAAGGAAATACAGAAATAGTTGCTGAATACGTAAGAGATTTAACTAATGCAGATATATTTAAAGTAGAACCATTAGTTCCATACGCAAAGGACTATCAAACTTGTATAAAAGAAGCAAAAGAAAGAATAGGTAATGCACCAATAAAAGAAACAATAAATGATATTTCTAACTATGAAGTGATTTATATTATGAGCCCAATATACTGGGGAACATATGCTCCAGAATTAGAAACAGCAATTAAAGATTTAAACTTTACTGGAAAGACAATAAGAGTTATTACAACACATGAAGGATCCGGACTAGGTAATGTTGTCAATGATTTAAAAAGAAGTTGCAAAGGAGCAATTATATTAGATGACGCACTTGCAATAGTAGGATCACAAGCCAAAGAATCAAAAAATAGAATAGAATCTTGGATATAGAATAAAACAAAGATTTAAAAAAGATAGAAAAAATACATTTTCTATCTTTTTCATATAAATAAGAATAACTATGCAATGGCAGGTGCTCCAGTAGGTCCGGTAGGTCCAGTTTCACCAGTAGGTCCGGTAGGTCCAGTTTCGCCAGTAGGTCCAGTAGGTCCAGTCTCGCCAGTAGGTCCAGTAGGTCCAGTTTCACCAGTAGGTCCGGTAGGCCCAGTCTCGCCAGTAGGTCCAGTAGGCCCAGTCTCGCCAGTAGGTCCAGTAGGTCCAGTTTCACCAGTAGGTCCAGTAGGTCCATTTTCACCAGTAGGTCCGATAGGTCCAGTTTCACCAGTAGGACCTTGTGGTATTATTAAATCTAATATAAAATTAGGTGAAGTACCTCTAATAGTTGCGCTTCCTTCAGTACCGGGAGCACCAGTAGTAACAGTGCCTATTGTAAGATTAGGAAGAACACCACCAGTAGGCCCAGTAATAAAACAACAACAACAGCTAGGTTTAAACTTTTGATCATGTTTTATTTTCTCTAAAGCCTCTTTATAAATACAATCATTATTCATTATATCATCCTCCTATATTAATATATTAAAGAAAAAATATAGTAAATAATTCATACACACAAAAAATTATTTTAATTTATCTTCAATGAAAATTTTATTTTTTTTAAGCCTTTCATCATCAGGAGACATTTCTAAAGCTTTATTAATATTCTCTAAAGCTAAATCATACATACCCCTATAATAATAACTTAATGAAAGTAAATCATAAATAGTATGATTCCAACTAAAAGGTTCATTTATATAACTTTTTGTACTTTTCTCAATTTTTAATGCATCTAAACAGTATTTTTCAATTAAGTTCCAATTCTCTAAACGATACTCCAAGAATGCCATTTCAACATAGGGATCTCTTAAATATGGTGCCTCCTTAATAGCTTTATCAAACCACATCCTAGCTTCATCATATCTTCCTAGATTAATATAACACCTACCAATAAATCTCATAGAGGCACATCTCTCATCCTTCCAAGTCGCATTTTTCATATTTAAATGTTTAATTAAAGTATCAATAGATTCATTCCATCTACCATAATACATATATTCACGTCCAAGATAATGCATATTTCTGTCATCATCAGGACATTCCTTAACAGACATTTCAAGTAATGGTAAATAACTACCTCTAGATTTATTATAATCAGGATAATGATTAACAGTAATTAAATCAGTAGTAATATAAGATTCTTTTTCGCCTTTAAAAGTTAAAACTTCATGAACAGGATGAGTCCAAACATAATCATTTCTAGAATGAATTTTCTCAATATAAAAATTAACAGCTGGATTTCCATAAGAATCAAAACTCCAATTATAATTATATCTAAGCCTTGTAGTACCATCCTTCCAAATATCCTCTAACTTATTTCTCCATCCAGGCTCAATAACTTCATCTAAATCTAGACATACACAAATATCAGTATCAGTAGGAACCATCTCTAAAGATTCGTTTCTAGCAACATCAAATCTCCAAGGATCAAATACCTTACTTTTAACAATCGCACCACGTTCTCTTAATTTGGAAACAGTATTATCAAAAGAACCAGTATCCAATACATAAACTGAATCTGCTTCACTAACAGAATCCATCCATCTATCAACAAATTTTTCCTCATTCTTACAAATCGCATAAACACAAACTTTCTTCACAAAAACACTCCTTCAAAATATTATATGAATAAAAAAAAATAAGACAATTATAATAAACTAAATGTTATAATATATTTGGTGATTATATGAGATGTAAATGGTGTAATGAAAAAAATAATTTATATATAGAATATCATGATAAAGAATGGGGAATACTAAATAAAGAAGATAAATATCTATATGAGATGTTAATACTAGAATCATTTCAAGCAGGATTATCATGGGAATGTATATTAAATAAAAGAGAATCTTTTAGAATCGCTTTTGATAATTTTGATATAGATAAAATAATATATTATGATGAAAATAAAATAAATGAATTATTAAACAATAAAGATATAATTAGAAATAAATTAAAAATAAAAGCTACAATAAATAATTCAAAGATATTTAAAGAAATACAAAAAGAATATAAAACATTCTACAACTATTTAAGAAAATATATAAAAGAGCCAATATATGAAATAGACAAAACAACAAATAAAATATCAGATGAAATATCTGCAGATTTATATAAAAGAGGAATGAGATTTGTAGGTTCAACAATAATTTATTCATACTTACAAGCTGTAGGATTAATAAATTCACATGATGCATATTGCTTTTTGCACAAAAAAACTGTATAAAAATGTAAAAAATAAACATAATAAAAGAAAAACTATAGAAAATAATGTTTATTTTATAATATAATAAAGACAGCTAACGTAAAGGAGGATCAAAAATGGAATACAAAAAAATAGTAGTAATAGGTGGAGGAGTATTAGGATCACAAATAGCGTTTCAATCAGCATATTCAGGATATGATACAACAATACTTATAAGAAAAGAAGATAAAAAACAAAAAATAACAAAAGCGTTAGAAACACTAAAAAAAACATATATAGAAACATTAACAGAAATGACACCAAAACATAATTGGGCAAGGGGACTTGGCGACCCTAAAAATTTTAATAGAGAAAAACAATTAGAAATAGCAGAAAACACATTAGAAAAAATAACAATAACAACAAATCAAAAAGAAGCATTAGAAGATGCAGATTTAGTTATTGAATCAATTACTGAAAATATAGAAATAAAAAGAAATCTATATGCACAAATAGCAAATTTATTACCAGAAAAAACAGTAATAGTAACTAATTCTTCAACACTATTGCCATCAAAACTTGCAGATTATACAAAAAGACCAAATAAGTTTTTATCTATGCACTTTGCTAACTCAATATGGAAAAACAATATAGTTGAAGTTATGGGACATGCAAAAACAGAAAAAAAATACTTTGACGAAATAATTGAATTTGGAAAATCAATTAGAATGATTCCACTTCCAGTAACAAAAGAAAAATCTGGATACTTATTGAATTCAATGTTAGTGCCATTCCTATTAAGTGCATTAGACTTATATGCAAATGGAATATCAGATCCACAAAGTATAGATGATGCTTGGACACTTGGAACAGGAGCTCCACATGGACCATTCAAAATAATGGATGTTGTTGGACTTGAAACAGTTAAAAATATAGTAGAACAATATCAAAAAGTTCCTGGAATAATTAATCCGTTATTAAAGAAAATGATGCTTCCATATAACTATAAAAACATGCTTAACATTGTAAATAAATATATATCAGAAGGAAAATTAGGAAAATCAACAGGTGAAGGATTCTATAAATACGAAGATTAAAGGTAATAAAATCAAAAGATAATGAATAATTATCTTTTTTTAATACTTTACACTGAAATAAATATGTGCAAAAAAGACTTTTGAACATAATAAAAAAATATAAGAAAATAAAAACATGTTCAAAACTATACTTTTGAACATAATAAAAAAATAAAAAAGAGTTTTCAACAACTCTTTTATTCGTCACTATAAGAAAGTAAATTTTTAATCTCTTCCTCATTTAGAGAATTAAGAACACTAGTTTCTTTTCCTTCAATCAAATTATCACTAAGTAATTTTTTCTTATTCTGTAGTTCAATAATTTTTTCCTCAATAGTACCACGAGTAATAAATTTAACAACGCTAACCTTTTTAGTTTGTCCAATTCTATGGGCTCTATCAGTAGCTTGGTTCTCAACCTGTGGATTCCACCATATATCCAAATGAATTACAACATCAGCTCCAACTAGATTTAGTCCAGTACCACCACTTTTAAGAGTAATTAAGAAACAATTAGTAGAATCATTATTAAATTTATCAACAAGCTCCATACGTGCTTTACTTTTAACATCACCAGCTATTACATAACTACTAATACCACTCTTATCAAACATATCCTTAACCCTATCAACAACCATTTTAAAACTTGAAAAAATTAAAATCTTGTGTCCCTCATTAATATATTCATTGACTACCTCAAGTAATTTTTCCATCTTAACAGAGTCACCTTTATAATCATCAAATAATATATTAGGATCAACGCATACTTGACGAAGTTTCATAAGTAATTGTAAAACTTTAAATCTTGCCTTACCAATACCCTCAGTAGCTAATATTTCCTTAAATTCACGTTCACTATCTTTAAGAACACTCAAATAAACTTTCTTTTGACTATTAGGTAAATCAAGATAGATATTATTCTCAATCTTATCAGGTAAATCAGTAATAACATCACATTTCTTACGCCTTAAAATAAAAGGCTTAATTTGATAATTTAAATTAGAAAGTTTTTCTAAAGAATCATTATCTACATCATGAATTCCATACTTATCCTTAAACTTATAAATACTACCTAAATAACCAGGCATAATAAAATCAAAAATACTCCATAACTCCAAAACAGAATTTTCTAAAGGAGTACCAGTTAAAGCAATCTTAGTACGTGCCTTAATTTTTTTAATCTCCTTTGTCATACCAGCTTGATAGTTCTTAATAGTCTGTGCTTCATCAATAATACATACTTCAAAATTCTTATCCTCATACTCATCATTATCATTACGAATTAAACCATACGAAGTAATAAAAATATTATACTTATCAAAATCTTTAATAACCTCTAACCTCTTAGATTTATTATCAAAAACAGTCACATACTTTAATTCACTACCAAACTTATCAAATTCCTTTTTCCAATTATAAACAAGTGAAGTAGGACATACAATCATAATTTTAGAATTAGGCTTCTCACGTAAAACTTGCTTAATAAAACAAATTGTTTGTAAACTTTTACCAAGACCCATCTCATCAGCCAAAATACCACCTAAATCACACTTATATAAAGTATATAACCACTTGACTCCAACTTTTTGATAATCACGCAATATCTTGTTATCATTTCCAAAATCTATAGAGATATCCTTAAACTTATTAAAATTCGAAATAAATAAATCAAAAGAATTATCAGTATTAATAGATTTATATTTATTTTTCTTTAAACTATCAATATATAAAGCACGATATTTAGGAATAACAATATCACCATCAATATCACGAGAAGATAATTCTAAATCATCAAATAAATCACTAAGTTCATTTATTTCTTTATTATTATATAAATCTATAATATTTCCATTATTCAATTTATAATACTTTTTCTTTTTCTTTAAAGAAGCAAACACTTTATCAAGTTCAGAAACATCAATATTATCAGTATTAAAACTATAAGACATTATTCCGTCAGTTCCGATACTAAAATTAGACTTAATATTACTCTTTTTTAAAATTGAAACATTATCCATTTTCTTAGAAGTAAAAATATTATATTTTTCACCCAATGAATGAATGCTATATTGCAAAAACTCACCTACGTCATCTATATCTACAAGAAGAATCTTTTTCTTGTCTATAACAAATCCATAAGAACAAATATCATCAATAACATTATTTTCAAAACCAACATCACGTACAACAACACTATCAGAATCAAAATAATTAACGACATTATCACCATAATTGAACTCAATCTTACATTCAATCATATCCTTATTCAAATCAAAATATATATTTGGAATAACTTCATCAGAGATAACAAAGTCATCTATCTCTGAACTAATAGAAATATCCTTCTTAATATTTTGAAGTAATCCATTTTTAAATAACTCAACATGATTCTTGTCTATAATCAAAGAATTAAGCCCATTATTATACATGGAACTAACTAAAGTAGAATAATTATCAGGTAAAACGTATAAAATTCTGTTATATATACAATACCTATTATGCTTATCAATAAATATATACTTATCAAAATTATCAATAGATAGTATATAATTATCACCAGAAGTACCTAAGCTAAAGCCAGTAGGAATAGAATACTTAACCCCACTAATAGAACCTATCCCAACAATAGAAAAATTTACACCATCCAATTTAGTAAATAAAGACTCTAACTCCCTATCACTTAATTCAAAGGGATTATACCTATAATAATAACCTCTATTTTTAATATAACCGAATAAATAATTTAATAATTGAACATCATATTCTCTAAAATAATATAAAGAAGGATCATAAGTAAAATTAACACCAAAATTATATGACTCATTATTATTAAAAGCATCCATAAAACTTTCAAACTTAGACTCACGATTAATCATATACATTTTCTTAAGTCCAATAAAAATCTTAAAAGTAGGAACCTTTTCATTAAAATTAAGTTCTAAAGAAACATTAACTGCTTCCTTAACGCCATGAGTACCTTTATTAAAAATATTTAAGATACTATTAGAAATATCCAAATCAGTATGAGCACTTTCTAAAATCATATCACCGTAATTAAGTAAACAAGCCGCGACATGTTTGCATGAATGAGACTTACTAAAAGTATTACACTCACAATAATAAGAAATAATTGAATCTCTGCGAGTAATAATATTAACATCATAATAATAATTATAAACATGAGAATAAACCTTAAAAATATGAACTAAGTCATTTTTACCTCTATCCATAGTATCATAATAAGAAATACTATTTTTAGAAATAGAAAGAGCTTTACTCACAGAATCACGTCCAAAAGTTTTAAAAGCCAAATCTAAAAAATTACTCAAGAGAATCACCTCAAACCAATATTCTAACACACTCATTAAATAAAAACAACGAAGAAAATAAAAAATTAACAACAAATAAATTTAAAAAATGTGTATTAAAAACAGTAAGTAAAAAAAGAAAAAAATAACCAGAAAAACACCTAGACAGAAACAAGAAACTGTGTTAAAATAAATCCTCAACAGAGGGAAGTGGTAGTATGGATAAAACCTTTGAACTTGTAATCTGTATAGATAAAGATGGAAAAAGAAAAGTTGTACTTGAAAGAAATACAATTGATAAAATCGATACTCTAACCACGTCATTTGAAAATTCAGATGAAATAAGATGTTTCTTCTCTGACAAAGTATATGAATTTGAAGATAAATACAAAACATATATGAATAGTCTATCATTAAAAAATAATAGAAAAGAACAAGGCGACATAACGATAATTGGAACAATTAAAAAAGAAACAAGAAGAATAAAAGTATTATACAATAAGCATATAGAAGTATTTGAATATATAATAAGAAATGAAAGTTTTCAAATATATCTTAAGAAACATGATTTTTATGAAGAATACTGCAATATACAACAATTAAAAAATGGACCTGTCAAGTTTGATGAAAATACATCTTTCTTAATAAGAAAAATTCTTAATATATATAAACAATATGCAAAAGAAAAAAACGAATTACCAATTGATACAATATTTAAACATATGAGAAAACAAAATCAAATACTTGAAGACTATCAAGCACTATATGATAAAACAACAAATGAAGGACTAGAACAGGAACAATTAGAAGCATATGAATTAGAATTCATCAGAGAAAAGCACGAAAATCAAAAATATAATATTGAAGATATTAAGGGAATCAAAGAAATAAAAGGGCGTCAAAAAGTGAAAAAAATCGGTGGGGGAAAATAAGATGACAGAAAGAATTATTTGTGACAAAGAATTAATAAGAAAATTAGTAAGAAAAGACGCTAAGACATTAGTGATACAATATGATAAAAAATCAAAAAAGGCATACTACCAAACAGACACAATGCCAAGAAAATTACCAATAGATATTTCAAGAGTAAAAGACCTTTAATTTTACTCTTTTTCTATGAAAAAATAATTCTACCAAATATCATAAAAATATGTTATTATATATAAAGAAAAAAGGAAAAGAAGTGGAAAAAATGGAAAGAAAAACAGTACTTATAACAGGTGCATCCAGAGGTCTTGGAGCCGCTATTGCAAAAGTATTTGCGCAAAATAATCATAATATAATACTAAACTATAATAATAGTGAAGAAGAAGCATTTAAACTCGCAGAAGAACTAAAAAAATTTAATATAGAAGTATTACCAGTAAAAGCAGATATTACAAACGAATCAGAGATAAAAAATATGGTAGAAACATCAATAGAAAAATTTAAAAAAATAGATGTACTTATTAATAATGCAGGAATCGCGATAGATACGACATTCGAAGATAAAACAAAAGAAAACTTTATGAAGATACTAGATACTAATTTAGTAGGACCTTTCCTTGTAACAAAATGTGTAGGAGAATATATGTTAAAAGAAAAACATGGAAACATAGTAAATATTTCATCAACAAATGGAATAGATACATACTATGAATATAGCTTAGACTATGATGCATCAAAAGCAGGATTAATCTCATTAACACACAATCTTGCTCTACACTATGCTCCATACATAAGAGTAAACTGTGTAGCACCAGGATGGATAAATACAGAAATGAATAAAAATCTAGACGAAGAATATAAAAAAGAAGAAGAAAATAAAATCCTTCTAAACAGATTTGCAGAGCCAGTTGAAATCGCAAATGTAGTATATTTCCTTTCAACAGACGAAGCGAAATATATAAACAATGAAACAATAAGAGTAGATGGAGGAACAATCCATGAATAATATGTTAGATATAAAAGAATCAACATGGAATCTAATTGAACAAGAAGAAATAAATATACAAAAAGAATTAAACGAAGTAGATCAAATATGTGCATATAACAGTTTCAAAGTCCTAAAAGCATTCCAAAACAATAAAGTTTCAGAAGTGCATTTTAATGAAACAACAGGATATGGATATAATGATATTGGAAGAGAAACAATAGAATCTATATATAAAGAAATCTTCAACGCTGAAGATGCATTAGTAAGAGGACAATTCATATCAGGTTCTCACGCACTAACAGTTGCATTTTTCGCACTATTAAGACCAAACGATACACTTCTTTCAATAACAGGAAAACCATATGATACACTAGATGAAGTAATAGGTATAGAAGAAAATAGTAGTTCATTAATGTCATTTAATATAAATTATGAACAAATAAATCTAATAAATAACGATTTTGATTATGATAGAATAAAAGAAACAATAACAAATAAAAAAATAAAACTAATTGAGATACAAAGATCAAAGGGATACTCTACAAGGAAGAGTATAACACTAGATAAAGTTGAAAAAGTAATTAAATTTATAAAAGAAATAGATAAAGATATAATAATAATGATAGATAACTGCTACTGCGAATTTGTTACAAAACAAGAACCAACAGAAATAGGAGCAGATATAGTAGTTGGATCATTAATAAAAAACCTAGGTGGAGGAATTGCGCCTAACGGAGCGTATATAGTAGGAAAAAAAGAATTAGTAGAACTATGTGCAGAAAGATTAACACTACCAGGAGAAGGAAAAGAAGTAGGACCAACGCTAGGGATAAATAAACAATTCCTACAAGGAATATATTTAGCACCTAGAGTTGTAGCAAACGCACTAAAAACAGCTATTTTAACAAGTAAAGTACTAGAAACACTAGGATACGAAGTAGAACCAAAATACAACGATAAAAGAGCAGACATAGTACAAAACATTATATTCAAAGATGAAACAAAACTAATAAAATATTGCCAAGGAATACAATCAGGATCAGCAATCGACTCATATGTAGAGCCAGTTCCATGGGAAATGCCAGGATATACAGATAAAGTAATAATGGCAGCAGGAGCATTTACACAAGGTTCATCAATAGAATTATCATGCGATGGACCAATTAGACCACCATATATTGCTTATCAACAAGGAAGTTTAACATATGAATATGGAAAAATAGGTTTAGCAAAAGCAATACAAAAATTGGAGGAACAAAATGATTAAGACAAACAAACAAAATGATATAGATACATTATTAGATGATTTAGGAATAAATCTAAATATAGAACACACACAACTTAAAACAAGAAAAAATGGTTTATTATTATCAGATGAACAAATAAATATATTAAACAATCACAACATAAACTATGAACAATATCAAACATTAGAAAGTTTAATATTTGCGATAGAAGACTATATAAATGACGTTCAAGGATATATGGATATAACAGATATTGATGAACTATCAAAACAACTAGCAGAACAAAACTATTATAATAATACAAATAAATAGAAATAGTGCAGGAACCTGCACTTTTAAAATATGTATAGACACACAAAAAACAAAAGAGTATAATGTAAACATGTATTAAAGGAAGTGAATAAAATGATATATTTAGACCACGCCGCAAACACAAAAGTTGACAAAGAAGTTTTAGATAAATATTATGATACAGCTTTAAATTATTATGGAAATCCAAATGCAAACCATGAATTTGGAAAAAAATCACAACAATTAATAGAAGATTCAACAAAGACAATTGCTGATATGTTAGATATATTACCAGAAGAGATAATATATACAAGTGGAGCAACTGAATCCAATAATTTAGCAATAAAAGGAATATGTGAAAGATATAAAAATTATGGAAAACACATACTAGTAAGTTGTCTAGAACATACATCCATTATAGCATCAGCAACAATAATGGCGGAACTTGGATTCGAAGTAGAATTAATACCAGTGGATAAAAATGGACTAATAAATATTGAAACACTAAAACAAATGATAAGAAAAGATACAATACTAGTAAGTGTATGCTCAGTAGATAGTGAATTAGGACTTGTTCAACCAATAGAAGAAATAGGAAAGTTACTAAAAGAATATCCAAATACATATTTTCACTCAGACGCATCTCAATCAATAGGAAAAGTTACAATTAACTATAAAGATGTAGATTTAATAACAATTGCACCACATAAATTTTATGGAACAAATGATATGGGAATACTTGTGAAAAAGAAAGATGTAGGTTTAAAACCAATAATAAATGGTGGAAGATCTACAACAGTTTATAGAAGTGGAACACCAAATGTACCAGGAATTGCCGCTACAGCATGCGCACTAAAAAAGGCAATAGAAAATCAAAAACAAAGATATGAATATGCAAAAAAATTAAATAAAAAAATAATAGACTACATAAAACAATATGATTTCATACACATAAATAACACAGAAGCATCAATGCCATTTACAATTAATTTCAGCATAAAAGGAATAAAATCACAAGATGTTGTTGATTATCTAAGTAAAAAGGAAATATATTTATCAAGTAAAACATCATGCTGTCCAATAGGTACACCATCAAAATTAATATACGCTCTAACAAAAGATAAATCACTTGCATCAACATCAATAAGACTAAGTATATCTCATACAACTAGAGAAGAAGAAATAGAAGAATTCATAAATGAATTTGATAAATATATAAAGGAACTAAAAAACAATGGAAAAATATAAAGAAATAGAAAAAAGTATAATTAAAACATATAGAAAAGAAATTTGGTCAAAATTTGTAAGGGCAGTACAAAACTATAACCTAATAGAAGAAAACGACAACATAATGGTATGTATTAGTGGAGGAAAAGACTCATTTTTGCTAGCTAAATGTATTCAAGAAATAAAACGACATGGAAAAATAAACTTTAATGCTCACTATGTAGTAATGGATCCTGGATACAATGAATATAACAAAAACTTTATATTAGACAATGCAAAAATACTAAATGTACCAATAGAAATGTTTGAAAGCAATATCTTCGACGTTGTTTCAACAATAGATACCAAAAGTCCATGCTATATGTGCGCAAGAATGAGAAGAGGATATCTATATAATAAAGCACAAGAACTAGGATGTAATAAAATCGCATTAGGACATCACTTTGATGACGTAATAGAAACAACACTTCTATCAATGCTATATGGTTCAGAAATAAAAACAATGATGCCAAAACTTCACAGTGAAAATTATAAAGGATTAGAACTTATTAGACCACTATACTTAGTAAAAGAAGAATCGATAATATCATGGAAAAAATATAATGAATTAACATTCATAAATTGTGCATGTAGGTTTACCGAAGGATGCTCATTAATAAATGATGGAACAAGTAAGAGAAAAGAAGTAAAAGAACTGATAAAAAATCTAAGAAAAATAAATAAAAATGTTGACTATAATATATTTAAAGCTATGGATAATGTAAATTTAAACTGCGTATTAGGAACTAAAAAAGATGGAGTTTACAAAAACTTTCTTGAAGATTATGATAAAAATAATTAACAATAAAACTTATTAGAAAATAAAACTGATAAGTTTTTTTGTGCAAAACTATAGTTATGAACATAAAAATAAAAAATAAAAGAAGAAAAATATGTTCAAAACTATACTTATGAACATATTTTTATAAAAAAAAAAACTTTTGAACATATAATTAAATGGTGATAAAATGCTAAAATACAAAATGAACATACTTTTTGTTTTTATACTAACATTATGCACATTTACATTTGTAAACGCAGAAGAACAACAACTAAAAGGAAAAATAATATATTTAGATGCAGGACATGGCGGGAGAGACCCAGGAGCAATGTATAAAGACTTAAAAGAATCAGAAATAAACTTGCAGATTTCAAATGAACTAAAAATAAAATTAGAGAGTCATGGAGCGATAGTATACCAAACAAGAATAGGAGATTATGATATTTCAAAAATATACACAAAAAACCATAAAAAAAATGATTTAGAAACACGAGCAAAAATAATAAATGAATCAGACTGTGATATATATATATCAATACACTTAAATTCAGACCCATCACCAACATGGAATGGTACACAGATATTTTATACAAATAAAAATGAAAAAAATAAAGAATTAGCCCAAATAATACAAAATGAATTCAAAGAAAAACTTAAATCAAAAAGAGAAATAAAACCACTTAAAAATATGTACTTGTTTGACAGAATAAAAAAACCTGGAGTACTTATAGAAGCAGGATTTATAAGTAATGCAAACGATAGATATTTATTAAAAAATAAAGAACATCAAAAAAAAATAGCCGATACAATAACAGATGCATTAATAAAATATTATAAATAACATTAAAAAAACAATAAAAATACACAAATATATCACAAAAAATGTGGTATAATTATCATGGTGATAAAAATGAAGAATAAGATATTCCGAACACTAGATGAACAAATTAATATTTTAAGATCAAAAGATTTAACAATAACAGACGAAGAATACACAAAAAATATACTTTTGAAAGAAAACTATTTCTTTATAAGTGGTTACAGACATCTACTAATGCAAAACTATAAAGATAAAAAGTTTATCCAGGGATCAACATTTGAAGAACTATATGCAATCTTTAATTTTGATAGACACATAAGAAATATTTGCTTTAAAAATATACTTATATTAGAAAATAATATAAAATCAATAATAAGCTATCAACTATCAAAAAAATATGGATTTCAAGAAAAAAATTATTTAAATCCAAGTAACTATACAGATGATCCACAAAAAGAAAGACAAGTAAGGGATGTATTAAATAAAATGAGAAAACAACTTGCATTCAATGGAAAAAAACACTCTGCAACAATGCACTATATGACAAACTATGGATACATTCCTATGTGGATTTTAGTTAAAGTACTATCATTTGGATTAATGGCAGAATTCTATTGTATATTAAAAACAGAAGATAAAAAAGAAATAGCAGAACTATATAATATGAAATATCAAGACATGGAAGTATTCCTATATCTATTATCAAACTTCAGAAATCTATGCGCACATGAAGATATACTATATGACCATAGAACCCAACGCTCAATACCAGATAATATAATACATAAAAAACTACAAATAGATAAACAAGAAGATGAATATAAATATGGAAAAAATGATTTGTTCGCACTAATAATAATATTTAAATACATGCTAGGAACAGAAGAATTCAGAGAAATGATTAGGGAATTAGGATACGAAATAGATGTACTAGATGGAAAAGTAAATATAGTACCAATAGAAACAATCCTAAATAGAATTGGATTCCCGGCAAATTGGAAAGAAATAATTACAATCGAGGCGATATAATGAAAGAAAAAACAAAATATATAATTACAATTATATTTTCATTTTTCATTGGAGTAATAGGCACATTAATCACAATAAAATATATTCCAGAACTGAACAAGCAAAAGAGTGAAACAATAAAAACAGTAAGTATAACAGAAACAGATACAATAAAAAGTGCAATAGAAAAAATATACGATGCCGTAATACTAGTGGATACATATAAAAATAATAATTCAATATCAACTGGAACAGGATTTATATATAAAAAAGATGAAAAAAATGGATATATTATAACCAATCAACACGTAATAGAAGGCGGAGATAAATTTAAAATAACATTAACAAGTGGAGAAGAAGTAGAAGCAACACTACTAGGAAGTGATGAATATTCCGATATAGCAGTATTATCAATACCACAAGAATCAGTAATTAAAGTAGCTCAATTAGGAACAAGTACTTCATCAGAAATTGGAGACACAGTATTTGCAGTAGGGTCACCACTAGGAAAAGAATATATGGGAACAGTAACAAAAGGAATTCTTTCAGGGAAAGATAGAACAGTAACAGTAACAACAACATCCCAAATGATAGAAGTACTACAAACAGATGCTGCAATAAATCCAGGAAATAGTGGAGGACCATTAGTAAATATAAATGGAGAAGTAATAGGTGTAACATCCATGAAACTTGTAAAAAGTGAAATAGAAGGAATGGGATTTGCTATTCCAATAGAAATCGTAAACTCATTACTAGATAGATTAGAAACAGGTCAACAAATAGAAAGACCACTAATTGGAATAGAAATGACAGATGTGGCGAACACATATTATCTATATAGAAAAGGAATAATAATACCAGAAGAAGTAGACAAAGGCGTTGTTATAACCAAAGTTACAGAAAATTACCCTGCAGAGAAAGCTGGACTTCAAAAAGGTGATATAATACTATCAATAAATGATACAGAAATAGAAGATAGTGCACACTTTAAATACCTTCTATATAAATACAAAGTGGGAGATACTACAAAAATAAAATTCATGAGAAACAATAAAATTCATGAAACAACAATAAAATTAGATAAAAAAGCAGAAAATAATTAAAAAACCAAGGAAAAGAATATACTTATGGAGTATATTCTTTTTAGGTGGTAAAATGGAAAATAAATCATGCGAAAAAACAAAAGAATTAGAAATAAACGAAAAATTAAAACATGAAAAAGAATACTTTGATAATATGTTTAAAAAAACAGATCCAAACATATTGTTAGACGACGAACAAAGAAAAATAATACTAACGGATGAAAACTATCTCATGGTAATAGCAGGAGCAGGAGCGGGAAAAACAACAACAATAACAGCAAAAGTAAACTATCTAATACAAAAACAAAATATCAAAGAAAATGAAATAATAATAATAACATTTACAAATAAAGCGGTAAGAGAACTACAAGAAAGAATTAATACACAATTTAAACACAACGTAAAAATAACAACATTCCATAAATTTGGATATGAAATAATAAAACAAAACAGCAGTAACCCATCACAAATAATAGAAAATCCACAAGAGATAATAAAAAAATATATAATAAAAAATCCAATAATAAAAAAAGAGTTAGCAAAATACCTAAAAATATCAAAAAATAAAACAACAAAAGAACAAGACACAATAAATAAAATCACAACCTACTGCTCGACATTTATAAACCTATTCAAAGCAAAAGGACTAAAATATAAAGACTTTGAAAAATTTAAAATAATAAATAGAAAAACAAAGAATATAATAAATATACTCAAGCAATTATATATATACTACGAAGAAACACTAATAAAAAGCAATAAAATAGACTTTGATGATATGATATTTAAACCAATAGAGATACTAAAGCAAGCAAAAAAAATAAATATGAAATATAAATATATAATAATAGATGAATATCAAGATATATCAGAAAATAGATATAATTTAATAAAAATAATTCAAGAAAAACTAAATACAAAAATAATGGTAGTTGGAGATGATTGGCAATGTATATTTGGATTCGCAGCATCAAACATTAATCTTTTTACGAAATTTGTTGGAAAAGAAAAATATTTTCAAATATTAAAAATAACAAAAACATATAGAAATAGCCAACAACTAATAGATATAGCTGGGAAATTCATACAAAAAAATAAAAATCAAATAACGAAAAATCTAAAAAGTCCAAAACAATTATCAAATCCTATAACAATTATAAAATATAAAAAAAATAAATCTACAAAACTTCAGCAAATCATAGACTATATAATAAAAAAATACGGCCCAGAAAAAAATATATTGATACTAGGAAGATATACATTTGACAAGGATACGATAATAGATAATAAGATAATACTAGAAAACAATAATAAAATTAAATACATAAAATCTTCAACAACAATAATCGATTATATGACAATACATAGTTCAAAAGGACTAGGATATGATAATGTAATTCTTATAAATACAGAAAAAGCAAAACTAGGGTTCCCAACAAATAAAAGAACAGATAAAATACTAAAACAACTTATAACAACAGAAAAAACAATAAGATATGCAGAAGAGAGAAGACTATTTTACGTAGCACTAACAAGAACAAAAAATGAAATAATAATTATGACACCAAAATATAAACAATCAGTTTTTATAAAAGAAATAAAAAAATATAAAAATGTAACAATAAAAAGTAATATAACATAAAAAGAATAATAAAAAATAATTAGGTGATAAAATGGACTTAATTATCAAGGGATTCATAATAGGAATAGGGAAAATACTACCAGGAGTATCTGGCTCATTACTAGCGATTACACTAGGAATATATGAAAAAATAATAGAAAAAATTAGTAATCTAAAAAAAGATATAATTAAAAACACGATATTTTTATCAAAGATAAGTATAGGAATAATAATATCGATAATAATGTTCAGTAAAATAATTGTAAAATGTATAAACAACCATTATTTTGCAACAATGTTACTTTTTATAGGAATGATTACAGGAGGAATACCCAAAATAATAAAAAAAACAAAACTTACAAAATCAAATATAATAATAACAATCACCACAGTTATAATATTAATTATAATACTAAATCTATGTAATTCTAATCAAGGTATAATAAATAATCACATATTAGAATATAAAATCGAAGAATTTATAAAACTGATAGGAGTAGGAATAATAGACTCAATAACAAGCATAATACCTGGAATAAGTGGAACTGCAATTTTAATGTCAATAGGATACTACAACATAATAATTACATCATTTTCAAACATAACAAAAATAGATACCCTAACACCAACGCTATTTGTATTAATTCCATTTGGAATAGGATTCATAATAGGAACAATATATGTATCAAAAATAATAAATATAATTATTAAAAAAAACAAAAATATAATAAATATACTAAGTATAATATTTATGATAATAACAACGATTATTCTAATAAAGCAAGCATTAATAAGTAAATACACAAAGCTTGAACTAATAATAGGATTAAATCTATTCATAATTGGAATAATAATGATAACATATATTAATAGAAATAATAATGAATAAAAGTAAAAAAATAAAGTATAATTAAATGAGGTGAAACAATGGAAAAAAAACTACCAAAAGTCTTCGCTAATAAAATAGAAAAAAAAATAAATAATAACGAAAAAATATATAATTCAGGAGATATAAACAATCAAGAAAAGCAACCAAAACAACAAAAATCAGAAAATAATAAAAAAACAATAACAAATGAGAAAACAATATCAGATAAAATAAATAAAATATTTAGTTCAAGAAATTATGTATACAAAATACCAGTAAAAATACAAACACAAGATTCAGAAATAGTAACAAAAATAATTGGAAAAAATAAAAACAATATCATAACTGTGGACAATGAGTTGATAAAAATACGAGATATAAAAAATATTGAAATATATGAAGAAAAAAACGAGTAAACTCGTTTTTTATATACAATCAACATGAGTATCTTGCAAACATCTTAAAGCACATACACAATTTAAATTAATTGTAAAAAAAGAATTAGTTGCCTCATAAGGATAAGGTTCCTCAGTATCAGTATTAGGTGCTAAAACTCTAAAAGTAGCGCAACAGCCATCAATTTTTTCGACTCTAAAAACATTCGAAGTAACAGTTTCGTTAGGATCCTTGCTTATAGGCATACTCCATGGTACACTGTTACAACCACAAGTATATAACATTACAGGTCTAGTATTGCAATTTACAGAAGTAGCACAGCAACCTAAAAATCCCCTATCACATGTATCTAGACATGAATCCCCACACTCTGCATTTTGCTGAAGAATATTAATAACTGCCAAAATTTCAGAGATACATTTGCAATCATCAGAATTATTATTACACATATAATCCACCCCTTCTTTATTCCTAATATAAGATATTCCCGTGCGTAAAAAATGTGTGAACAAACACCTAATAACAATATATTTTAAAAAAACTATTGAAAAAAAAGGTTTTTTCTGATATTATTATTAATAGAATAATAAGGAGGTCAAATATGGACAAAATAACAATAAGTAATTTACAAGGCGAAAATGGACTAGTAAACGTAGTAAGATACTTTAAAAATAACGGAACAGAATATCTAATATATTCATTAAATGAGGTTGACGAAGCTGGGTATACCAGACTTTATGTAACAAAATTAAACGGTGTTGATGGAATGTACACAGCAGATACATTAAATGAAAATGAATGGAATGAAATTAAAAATTTAGTTAAAATTATAGTAAAATCAAACAAAGAAGGAATGCCTGTTCCAGTTCAAGACCTTAATCCAAAAAGAATTAATAGTATATTATTAAAAGATAAAAAGGTATTTAAGTTAAATGCACCATTGGTAAATGATTTATCAGCAAATATACCAAACTTCGATACAGATTCTGATGAAGGAAATGAACAAAAAACAATTGGACAAAGCGAAGTACCAAGTGCACCAACATTTGAAACACGAGTACAACCAACATTTGAAGTGCCAAGTGCACCAACATTCGAAACGCCAGTACAATCAACATTTGAAGTGCCAAGTGCACCAACATTCGAAACGCCAGTACAACCAACATTTGAAGTGCCAAGTGCACCAACATTCGAAACGCCAGTACAATCAACATTTGAAGTGCCAAGTGCACCAACATTCGAAACGCCAGTACAATCAACATTTGAAGTGCCAAGTGCACCAACATTCGAAACACCAGTACAACCAACATTTGATTTTAATTCTACATTTACTTCAAACAACCAAGCTACCTCATACGAATCAAATTCGAATATGACACAAGATTATAAGAAAATGTATGAGGAAGAATTTGAAAAGAATAAAGAATTACAAACACAAATTGACGAATATAAAACTATTTTAGATAATTTAAAAAGAATTATAGAAAAATAAAAATGCTAGGAAAATACAAACCTGGTATTTTTTTTTAAAGTAAAACATAACATTGTATAGAGGGTAAAATATGAAAAATGCAATAAAATACTACTATAACCTTAACTCAGACAACATACATCAATACAAAAACGAGTATAAATTTAAAATCAATAATAAAGAATACATACTATATTCACATCCATATACATTAGAAGAAATAGAAGAAAAATACCAATTACAAATATACATTAATTCTCTCGGAATATACTGTCATAAAATAATCAAAAATATACAGAATGAATTAACAACACTAATTAATAATAAAAGATATGTGCTAATTGAAATTCAGAATGAAAATAGAATAATAAATGGTAATGACATATCATTATTTTTGAATATACAAGTAAATCCGGATTACTTTAAAAATATAAATAGGATTAATTGGTATAATTTATGGAAGAATAAAATAGATTATATTGAATATCAAATAAGCCAATTTGGAAAAAAATATCCGATTATAAGACAAAGCATAGATTACTATATAGGTATTGCCGAAAATTGTATATCATTGTTATCAAATATTAAAACAAAATCGACTTTAATATCATGTATGCACAATAGAATAACACCTAAAACAACTACAACAGATTTTTATAATCCTATAAATTTTATAATTGACAAAAGAGTAAGAGATATTGGTGAATATCTAACAAATAAATTATATGAAGAAACAGATATAACAATAACAATAAATAATATACTAACATATATTTACTTTTCAAATGATGAAATTTTTTTACTATTCATAAGAATACTTTACCCAAGTAATTACTTCGACATTTGTGAAACAATAATAGAAACAAATACAGACCAGGATCGACTAATGAAATTACTAAATAAAATAGAAATATATGAAAACAATATAAAACAAATATATAAATACATAAAAAAAATGATAGCCATTCCTGAAATAGAATGGTTATCAAAAACTAACCAATATTAACAACACCCTTAATTTCAGGAATTTCATCTTTGAGTACACATTCGATTCCATCATATAAGGTAACATCAATTAGGCTACAATTAGCACACGCACCTTGCAACTTTATATATACAATATTATCTTCATATTTTACAAATTCAATATTTCCACCATCACTCATTAAATATGGTTTTAAATTATCAATCACAGCTTTAATCTTTTCCTCAATTTGCATTAATCAATCACCAAAAACATTATATATTAAAAAAAAAATTAAGTAAAGCATTAATAAGATTAATTTACATATTATAATCAAAGTGCTATAATTAAGCAAAGAGGTGTAATATGTCAAAATATGAGAAAGGAAAAATTGTTAAAGGTATTGTATCAGGAATAGAATCATATGGTGCATTTGTTATATTCGATGAATATTATACAGGATTAATACATATATCTGAAATATCACATGATTACGTTAAAAATATTACAGATTATATAAAAATTAACGACACGATTTATACTGAAATACTAGAAGTGGATAATGAAATGAACCATTTAAAGTTAAGTATAAAAAATATAAAGTATAAACCACAGCAAAAAAAAAGACTAAAAAAAATAGTTGAAACAAAACAAGGATTTAAGACACTTGCATACAAACTACCAAAATGGATAGAAAAAAATTTGGAAACAATCAAAAAAAAATAAAATTTTTAGAAATATATTGACAAACCATATTTCAGATGGTATAGTTATAACTGTCTGATTGGTTTATGGGCGTTTAGCTCAGTTGGTTAGAGCACTAGCCTTACAAGCTAGGGGTCATAGGTTCGAGTCCTATAACGCCCACCATAAATTTGCCGGAATAGCTCAATTGGTAGAGCAACTGACTTGTAATCAGTAGGTTGTGGGTTCAAGTCCTATTTCCGGCACCACTTTGTTTGGAGGGATAGCGAAGTGGCCAAACGCGGCAGACTGTAAATCTGTTCCTTCGGGTTCGATGGTTCAAATCCATCTCCCTCCACCATTTTTTAATAAGGCAAAAGGTTAGATTGCCTCGTAGCCAAGCGGTAAGGCACCACACTTTGACTGTGGCATTCGCTAGTTCGAATCTAGCCGAGGCAGCCATTAATATGTCCCGTTAGCTCAGTTGGTAGAGCATTTGACTTTTAATCAAAGGGTCACAGATTCGAGTTCTGTACGGGACACCATATGATTGTTCATAAAGGCAATAAGCCTTTTTGATATATGCCTGAGTGGCGGAATTGGTAGACGCACAGGACTTAAAATCCTGCGAAGGTCATACTTCATGCCGGTTCAAGTCCGGCCTTAGGCACCATTTATGTTGGAGAGATACCCAAGTCTGGTTGAAGGGTCCGGTCTTGAAAACCGGTAGGTCAGGCAACTGGCGCAAGGGTTCGAATCCCTTTCTCTCCGCCATAAACTTTTTTATATAATAATATCGCGGAGTGGAGCAGCCTGGTAGCTCGTCGGGCTCATAACCCGAAGGCCACAAGTTCAAATCTTGTCTCCGCAACCATCTGGTCCCGTGGTGTAGCGGTTATCACGTCTGCCTGTCACGCAGAAGATCGCGAGTTCGATTCTCGTCGGGACCGCCATTTTTTTTGGCTCCATAGCTCAGTCGGTAGAGCAAGGGACTGAAAATCCCTGTGTCGCTGGTTCGATTCCCGCTGGAGCCACCATTTAAGTTTTAAACATACGATAGGTAATGCGCTCGTAGATCAATTGGATAGATCGTTTGACTACGGATCAAAAGGTTATGGGTTCGACTCCTATCGGGCGCACCATATAACGGGAAATGGCTCAATTTGGTAGAGCACTTGGTTTGGGACCAAGGGGTTGCAGGTTCAAATCCTGTTTTCCCGACCATTTAGATTATAAAGCCTTGTAAATCAAGGCTTTTATAATATATTGATATTCATAACCCTTATAAAACACTTAAAAACCTGCAATCCCCTTGGGGAAAGCATAAATTATTTGTTTTGTTTCATACGATTTAGGATGATAATAGCCTTATCTTCATCCTTAGGAATCATATGAGAATAAGTATTGAGTGTCATATTTATATCAGAATGACCTAAACGTTCCGAAATAACAGTAATAGGTACATTCATAGATAACAATAGGGATGCATGACTATGTCTAAAGTCGTGTATCCTTATTTTTTTGACTTCAGCAATCACACAATACTTATCCTTCTTTCTACCAATTGTAGATGGCGATAACGGATTCAAACCACCAAATATAAACCAACCATCTTCAAAACCTTCAAATTTTTGATAATATGACTTTAATTCATTCAATTTACTAATCAATTCATCATCAAGTTTAACTTGCCTTATACTCTTATCAGTCTTAGGAGTATTAATAACACGTTTCTTATCAACCGTCTCCTTTGAGATTGTTTTTGTTATATCCAAATAACCATCTTTATAATCATTCCAATTCAAAGCAAGAGCCTCACCTTGTCTTAAACCAGTATAGTATAAGGTCTCAAATAAAACTTTGTAAACAAAGTTATCAACACAATTAATAAATTTAGAAAACTCATCAATAGTCCAAAAATCAACCTTCTTTTTAAGCTCAGTTTTTCTTCTAAAATTACCAGTTAAAGTCGCAATATTATCCTTTAAACCATAAAACCTAATCGCATAATTCAATATATTAACCATCGCACCATGCAAACTAGAATTATACTTATGTTTGAAACCTTTCTTCTCAATCTCAATCTGCCACTTTAAATAAACACTATTAGTAATCTTATTAATCTTATAATCCTTAAAATAAGGTAATATATGATTTTTGAACCTACTTTCAACAGATCTGAACGATTGAGTCTTTAACTGTAATTTTTTAGAATTTCTATATTCAACCCATAAATCATAAAAAGTAATTTTAGATTTATCAGACTTATCACACATTTTAAAATCAATCTCAGCCTGTTGTGCCTCCTTCTTAGTATTAAAGCCCTTTCTCTCAAACTGTTTCCTGTTCCCATACACGTCATCAGCATATGTTCTAAACTTCCATTTCTTAGTTTTCTTATCTTGATATACTGGCATAATTCAAAGCCCTATTATTATTTAAACTAACTTCAATATTTGCCATATTAATAATATAATCCAAATCAAGACCAAGATATTCAATTACCTTTTTAGTAGGAACAACAATAGTCTTACCATTAGGAAGCTTCTTCCCATCCTTAATAATTTCATCCTCAATCATATTCCTAATCTTAATAGCGCTATCTCTACCACAATTCGCAATTAAACCAATTTCCTTAATACCAGCCCATGGTTTTGATATAATTTGATATAACTCTAAATAGGACATTTTCTTCACCTCCATTCTTTGTGGCAATAGGTTGCCATAATCAATATACACTTATTTACTATAATTGTCAACTAGTTTCCAAAAAAATATTTATTTTTCGTTTTATGTATGCTATAATCTATTTAGAAAGCGTGTTGAAAATATGGAAAATTATAATAATATTGGAGAATTAATAAAGAAAGCAAGAAAAGAAAAAGGCTACTCAGCAAGAGAATTAGCCAAACTTTGTGATATAAGTCATACAGAAATAAGTAATATTGAAAAAGGACTTAGAGTAAAACCTGCAATACTAACATTAAAAGGATTTGAAAAATATCTAGATCTAGACTTTAAAGAATTAGCACAAGCAGTGGGATATGCACCAGAAACAATAGAATACGGAGATAATAATGTAATAGTATCATTTGAAAGATACGATAAAAAAGTACAAGAATTTGAATCAAAAATAAAAGAATTAAATGCTGACCTATTAATAAAAAAACATCTAGGAGAAGATATAAAAGAATACTATGACATAGTATTTGATTACTTAAAATCACAAAACAATGTAGATGAAAAACTTATGAAAAAAGCAGAATACATATATGTTCTATTAGATAATCTAATGGAAGAGTATGCTAAGAAAAATAATTAATAAGAGGAGTTGTTGATATGGGAAAAACAAAGATTACAGATGAATATGCCAGACAATTTGGATATAAAGATGCAAATGAAATGTTACTATATATGGATGTTTGTTGCAAATCAGATGGTATTGAGCCTGAACCTGATTCACTAGACGATTTATTGTTAAGTTTAGAAGAAGATATTGAACCAAATAAATCAAAAGAATCTTATGAAGAATATATTGAGAATAATAATTTATTAGATTTGTTTAATAGTGTAAAGAATCTTTCGGAATTAGAAAGATTTATGCAAATATATACATATTATTATAATTTAGAATCAATGAATGATTACCTGGCACAATATTTTGCAATAAAAGAGAATGAAGTAGAAGAACTATTTGATGGAGAAAAAGAAATAGAATATAAAACTAAAACACTACAGACATTTAATAATGGATTAGGTAACAAACTTAAAATAATTTACATAGAAAAACAAGCAGTAAATCGATTAAATCAACAAGAATTAGAAATTTTCATAAATTTTATAAACAGTTTTGGTAAAAATAATAATCCTGATGGAAAGAAAAAATAAAATCAAATATATAAAAATAGGAAAATAAAGTAAGAAAAACAAATAACAATGTACAATGTATGTACAATATACTCAAAGATAATTAAATAATATTTGATTTTATGCGAAAATGTTATATAATAATGGCAAACGGAGGTTTTAAATATGAAATTAAATAAACAAACTAAAGACGAATTAAGAGCAAAAATTGTTGAACAATTAAAAGAAGTTCCAATAGGACAAATGGTGAAGATAGATAAAGAAACATTGGAAGATTTATTATTTGAAACTATTACAGTTGATAAAGAAAGAGGTATTCAAGTAAAATTACCAGTATGGTCAGGTGAATTTTTAAGAAAGATTGATTTAAGTCAAGTGGATTTTACTAATGTCTCTTGGTCAATGTTAGGTGTTGACGATTCATATGTAGAAGAAGTTATATTTTATGATTTTGACCGATATGGGATTGAACTTGATGAACAAACTATGTCTATTATTAAGAGAATTCAAAAAGATAATGACCAACGCTTTGAATTGGCTGATGGTTTTGCTGTCGGATATTTTAGAACAAATGCTAGAATAGATTTATCTAAATCATTTGAAGCAATTCATGGAAACGAAATATCAATACGTAGTTGTAATTTTGCTGGAATTGATTTTTCACAACAAGATTTATCTAATATAAAAAGCATATTTGTTCATAGTTCTAATTTATATGGAACAAAATTGCCTATTGGTAATATAACTTTAGAGGCTTGGGACAGTGATTTTAATGGTATAGATTTATCAACTAAAAAAATTGATGCATTTCAATACATACTTGGTGAATATAGTCAATTGGCTGCTTGTGATCTAACTAATTGTGGAGTTCAAATTACATTGGATGTTGAAAAAATTAGAGATGGCAAATGTGAAGAAGAATTAAAAAAAGCGATGAATGAAGATTGGATTGGCTGCTATGTAAATGGTAAAAAAGTTTTATCACCTGATGAAAAACAAAAAGATGCTTCTAAAATTAAAACTGAATATGAAAAAATGAAAGAAGAAATCTTTACATCTGTACTTGGAAGTATTGAAGAACAAAAAAATAATATGAAAAAATAATTTCGATTTTTGATACTCATAATAATATGAAAATAGATAGATTTTTATAAAGTCTATCTATTTTATGTTATAATATCCATTAAAGTGAGTTGATTATATATGAAAAAAATTATTTTTTTAGTAGATACAAATAACAGCAAATTCCTAGTTGTTAAAGAAAAAGACGAATGGAACTTACCAACTATAAGCCGTGTTAATGATATAGAAGATATTAGTGAGAAGTTCTATAAAAAATATAAAGTAACTATAAGAAAAATAAGCATAATAGAAGAAACAGAAAAATACATTTTTGTAAAAAGTATTACTGATGACAGTGACTTTGATAAAACACTTTTTGGTGCTGGTGTTATAAATGAAATACAGCCACTTATTTCAAATAAACTCCATAAACAATTACTATTTAATATGTCATTAAAAATAGGATTAGAAATACTTAACGATTCATTTTGGTTAGGTATTATTCTAACAACAGAAGATAAAATAAAAAATGAAATGATGAAAGCACTTTTAACTGATTTTCTTTTATTTTTTTCATCCTCATTTTGTGAAGAACTTATAATATATAAATTCGGTGATGTAAGGGATAAAAATAGTGTTTCTATAAAACAAATCAAAGAATTAAGAAAAAAATATTTTAAAAAATGCCCGCTTTATAATTCAACAAGAATAAAATCTATAATTAATGAAATGGGTATTGATTTTGAAAACTATGTTTTTGATAATGTATTATTTTTTGTGAATAATGAACTTATAGATATAAATATCAGAACTTGGGATACTAGAAGCAAAGAAAATTTTGATTTATATAATGGAATAGTATTAAGTCCAAGGCGATGGATCAAAAATTTTCATCCGCAATTAAACAATATATTTGAAGAATTAAGAAAACCATGTATTGAGGAATTTATTAATAGACTAAAATCAAAAGAAATAACACAAAAAACATATTCTACTAAGAAATTATTTGATAATAATTTATCTAATGATGAAAAAACATATATACTACAAAGAATAGGCTTATTAAAAACTACAATGCTTATATCAGAAACATTCAAAAATAATTACTTCGCCGATATTAATAAACAAGAAAATGTTAAAGTCGATTTCGATAGTTTCATATTAAAAGTAAAAGCAACTTTAATTGAGATATTATGGAATGACAGAATTAAGAATAATATTCCATTTTTGAATAAAGTATTAGAAAACTATCCAAGAGAAATATGTGAAGAATTTTTTCCTATTAATAGAAAATGTAGAGATAATATTCATTATGGTTTTTATAATGAACTAAAAGATAGTGAAATAATGATTTTAAATAAATATCAAGATATATATTTGAACTATGTAATTAAAGAATTTGAAAAGAAATTAACAATTAAATTTGATTTAAACTATAAAATTAGTTTGGCTATTGCAAAAATAAAATTTTGGGCATCGCACTAGCTTAAATAAGATAGAAAAAATTGACAATAATAACAGTTTTTGTTAAAATAAACGAAAAAGTGAAAAGCCGTTATATATAACTAATAAAATGATTTGTTTGAACAACAAAAAAAATAACCCAATAATTATTAATTAAAGAATAATGGAACTTCAGGGGAGAAGATAAAATGCAAGTAGAAAAAAGAATAATAAATGAATATCAAATAGGAATATTATGGAATATGGGAAGAGAATATATACATGAAATGATGTTGAAAATTGCAACCATGGAAAATATTATTCAGGTGAGGACTTATGATTTGGGTAACAAATATAATGATTTTGTTTTTGATTGTTATAGAGAGGATAAGGAAGCACAAGAAGGTGGTTACATATATGAAAAAATATGTAGCATGAAATCAAACAACAAAAGAGTAATTGTATTTGTACTTGAAATTAATAATCCAACCTATAAAATAGACATTAATAAAAAAAAGCAGTGTATACAAACAAGAAGAATAAAAGAAGGAATAAGAAAAGAGTATTCTCCTAAAATAGATGGTTACTTCTTCGATAACTTAATCCACATGTCAGACAATTCAAAGGAAATGGAAAGTATTTTAAAAGTATTAAATGAATATGAAAGCTATAGCACAATTGATTATGTTAGAAAAGGATATGAACCTATAATAGCAAACTACGCATGCAAATACAAAATTAAGACATATATAGACCTTTTAAAAGAATTAAAACAGATAAGATATGAATATCAAAATAACGAAGAAAAAAAATATGAACTAGCTCCAACAAAAAAGTATGTAAAAAAAATACAGAATAAATAAACTTATAGATAGACTAAGAAAATATATAAGCAAATAGGAGGAATTTATGATATTAATAAATGATTTTTTTGTAAGATACAAAGAAGCAATTTCAAATCAAATGGAGAGTATAGCAAATTATAATAAAGGAAAAATAATTTCAGCAACACGATTTATGAATCAAAAAGCATTACAAAAGAAAGATATGGAGGATAATATATATATATATACTCCAAAAAGATATATATACGAGACAATTAAAGCAGTGTTGAATAAAGAAAACAAAATTATACATGTCTTTGAAGAGGAACCTTGCATATGGAAGAGAATAGTTTTTAATACAAGCAAAAAAGCTCTTTTTGTGTCCATGTATAGAAGGCCTACAAAAAAATATGCTCAACATCTAAAAAAATACAATAATTTAGTAAAAGTATTTGTTGAATTACCATCTCACAAAAACATTTTAATTGAAAATGGGATTTCAGAAGAAAAAATAGTATTAACGCCAACACCACCAAAAATTCCAAGAAAAAAAAGTAAAAAAAGATATAATCCTCAAAATGTAAATATATTATTTGCAAGTTGGAACAATAAAGAAGGTGATGCAATAAAAGAACGAGGTTTGGAATTTTTATTAAAATTATTAAAAGCTAATCCTAATTATACATTAACAATACCATTGAGAGATAATGATACAAAAAGATTTGAAAGTATTGCAGAATTATTAGGGGTAAGAAAAAGGGTTAAGTTATTAGACATTCACAATAGTACAAATAAATTAATTAAATTATTTGATGATTCAGACTTTGTTGCATTTGTACCACAAAAAAGAATAGTAAAAGATGTACCAAACTCATTAATCGATGGAATTGCAATGGGCAAACCAATTATTATATCTGATATAATAGATTTTTCAGAAATAGTAAACAAAGAAAAAATAGGAATAATATATAAAAAAGGACAAGAACCAACAAAAATGAATATAGATGAGGAAACATATTCAACTCTAAGTGAAAATGCTTATCAATATTCGAAAAATCATTCAATAGAAAGCTATCTTAAAATTATAAAAAAAGCATATAGCGAGATTAATAAAAAAAATAAACAATAAATATATATGAAAGAAGGATTAATATATGGAAAAAAGAGATTTATACGATGAAAACAAAAAATTAACAGGTGAAACCATTTTTAAAGGAGAAACAGTTCCTAAAGGTAAATATTATATTACAGTAATAGTTTTCATTCAGAATACGAAAGGTGAATTTTTAATTCAAAAAAGAACATTAAAAAAAGATGGAAAATGGGCAACTACTGGTGGTCATCCTGTTGCAGGCGAAAGCAGTATAGAAGGAATCGTCACAGAGGTAAGAGAAGAATTAGGAATAAAAATAAATAAACAAAATCTAAAATTATTTAAAACAATAAAGACGGAAGATGATTTTGTAGATTTATATTATTTAAAAGAGGATATAGATATAAAAAGAATAAAAATGCAGGAAGAAGAAGTTTCAGACAGTAAATGGGCAAGTATAACAGAAATAAATCAGATGATTCAGAAGAAAGAATTTAATATGAGTCATGCAGAATTTTTTAAAGAATGTATGAGATATTTAGAGTCAAAGTAATAAAATAGTAAGGAGAATTAATATGAAAAGTTTTAAAGATATATGCATTAAACAGAATGTAGTTGATTATTTAAATAATATAGAAAAAAAGGCATTATTGATTTATTCACCTACATCTTCTGAAAAAATAAACCTACTTAATAGATTAGATAACGAAAAACTCATATTGTTGAGTACACATATCACCGATATAGATATTGATAAAATAAACAATTATATAAAATCTAATAATATTGATATCGAACTAGTTATTGGATTCGGAGGTGGAACAGCAATAGATATTGCAAAATATATTGGCAACACAATAGAAAAAAAGGTTGTTGCAATTCCATCAATGCTTTCCACTAACGTATATTCAACAGATAAAGTATTGATGATAGAAAAGAATAAATTATATACATTAGATTCAAAATTGCCTGACTTGATTGTATTTGATGAAGAGTTATTAAAAAAATCATCAATAGAAAATTTATATGGGTTTGCCGATGTGTTAACAATTTATACAGCATCAAAAGATTGGGTTATTTCTAATGAACATAAAGAAGATGATATGGACAAAGATATCTACGAAATGGATATTGAGTTACTTAATGATACAATGCAATACATTTTGAATAATTCATACGAAACAATAAAAAATGACATATTTAAGATGTTCAATTTTATTGGTACGGTTGGACATATAACAAATCTATATGGAAGTGGAAGACCAGTAAGTGGTTCAGAACATATTTTTGCAAAATCGCTAGAACAAAGAGTATTAGTACCACATGGTATTTCAGTCGCATTGGGAATTATAATAATGTCACTATATCAAAATAATTATACACAAGAAATAGAAAAATGTTTTGAAAAATTAAAAATTTTTGATTATGCAGATAAATATAACATAACAAAAAAATTGATAATAAATAATTTAGAAGAATTAAAGCCAAGAGATGGAAGATACACAGTGGTAAATTACATTAATAAAAAAGACGAAAAAATTAGACAAAGAATAGAAGAAATATTAAAAAAATTCAAAATTAGCGATTAATAGGAGAAAATAATGAAAATAGCAATTATAAGTCCATGGACAGTTTCAAATACAGCCATTGGTGGAACAGAACGATTTGTTATTGATATAGCAGAATCTCTAAAAAAACAGGGAAATGAGATAGATGTATATATGCTCTCTGGAAAGAATTACAAAAAAAACGGAGTAAACTACATAAATATAAATATATTGGAAAAAGATGATTTTGTAGATGAAGAAAAATTAAAAGATTTGTTTGGAAATTTTGAGGATGAGACAAGCTATATAAAACTAGCAAATAAACTAGAAAAAAGTATTGATATAAGAAAATATGATTTGATTCAACTAAATTCTCAACTGTTTTTAAAAGCATTTCGTACTAAAAAAAGAATATTTACTATACATACTAATCCATTCGAGTTTGAAATGAATTTTGGAAAAAAAAGTTTTGAACATATGCTTAGAATTATGGAATTAGAATATAACATAAATACATTTTATGTATGCCCATCACAATATTATATGAAAAAATATGAGGAGTTAACAAAATTAAAAATTCATTTTATACCTCATGCAATAGATATAGATAGAATAAATAAGCCTGTGAGTATAGACCAGATTATAAATAAATATTCTTTAGATAAGAACTTAAAGCATATTGTATTGCCAAGCAGATTAGAACCAATTCAAAAACAGCCGATGTTATTCATGAAAGCGTTTTCAAGAATTGATAAAAGCGTCAGAAAAAATTTTCAAGTAATATGTACTGGTTTAGATCAACAATATAAAAAATATGCATCTGATATAGAAATATTTTGTAGTAAAAATGATATTAACCTAAAAATATTAAAATTTGATTATATATATGAAGCATATTCATTAGCAGACATAATAATATTACCAAGCAAATCAGAAAGTTTTGGATATTCTGCTTTGGAATCATTATCATTAGGAATCCCGACAATCCTTAATTCAATACCAACATATTTAGAAATTGCAAAAGGAAGCAAGAATTCATATATATTTAAGAACACAGAGGATGCACTGATATTAGAAATAAAAAAGATATTAAAGTCTCAAATTAATAGAAAAAAACAACCTGAAAAATGGAACGAAAAATATAATTTGAATACATTTGGTAAAAAATATTTAGATTTAGTAAAAAGGTGATAAAAAATGGATAGAATATATGCTTATAGACCATATGATAACTGGAGAACACTAAATATAATAGAAAAGCAAGGGAAAAGATTTTTAAAGATATATGATTTTTTCTTAGAAATTAATGAAGATAATTATATGCCTAAAGCAGGACTACTATTTGATGAAATATTAAAGGATCAGTGTAAAGATAAAAGAGTACTTGACTTAGGCTGTGGGCAACTAGGTATTTTGGGAATAATGGCGCTACACTATGGTGCAAAAGAAATTTTGGCAACAGATGTTGATAAAAAATGTGTTAATTGGTTAAAAAAAATAATAAAAAATAATAACATAAAAAAATTTTCTGTGGTAAAAAGTAATATGTTTTCAAAAATAGATAATAAACAAAAATTTGATCTAATATTATCAAATCCACCGCATATGCCTATGAAGAAAGGAAAAAAATGTGATAGTGGAGGTCTGGATGGAAGATACTATATAAAAAGAATAATTACAGACTCAATAAATTATTTAAATGATGGCGGAGAATTAAACATGATGATGCTTGATTTTTTGGGAATAGATAAATCATATAATAATGATGAAAGTATTTTTGAATTTGCAAGAAAGCAAGGATATCATGATATGAAAATTATATATAAGTTTAAGAGAAAAATAACTCCAGGAAGTGTGACATATGAGTCCTTAGATTATATAAAAAAAGTTTATCCCAAGTATAAATTCGATGAATTTTATCCGGAATGTAACATAGTGATTTGTAATTTTAAAAAGTGAGATGAAGAATTTGAAAAAATCTATTATTTTTGATTTAGATGGAACATTGTGGGATACAACAGAACAGGTTGCAATAGTATGGAAAGAAGTTGCAAGAAAGTATAACATAAAAATAGAATGTGATAAAATAACAAAAATCATGGGATTAACTAAAAATGAAATAATTAGACGTCTTTTTAAAGATAATTTTGAATTAGGAAATGCTTTCATTACAGAATGCCAAAATATGGAGAATAAATATATAGGTGAAAATGGCGGAAAAATATATGAGAACACAATAAAAACAATAAGAAAACTATATAAGGAATATGATTTGTTTATTGTAAGCAATTGTCAATCAGGGTACATAGAAATGTTTTTAAAATATTATAAATTAGAAAAGTATTTCAAAGACTATGAATCATCAGGAAACACAGGAAAAGATAAAAATGCTAATATTAAAATAGTATTGGATAGAAACAATATAAAAAATGCGATATATATAGGCGATACAGCAAGTGATCAGCAGGCATCTCAAAATAATAATTTAAAATTTATATGGGCAAAATATGGTTTCGGTAACTGTGATTCCTATGATTATTATATAGATGATATATATGAGTTAACGCATATAAAAGAATTTGACCTATAAAGAAATAATGCTATTATAATAATAACATAAATATTTTAAAACTATATATATTTAAAATATTTCAGTGTAAGAAAATTCTAAATAGATAATTAAACTTTATTCAAACATAAAAAACGATTATGCACATACTTGCATAACCGTTTTTCTTATCTACAAAAATCATCTCTATCTTTCTCTTTATTATTAATAATTTTATTATATTCTTTATTATCAATAACATTATAAATATATAAATCATCAGCCATTTCCTCATATACTTCAGAATCTCTATCTCCAAATATATTTTGTACCTTATCACGAATATATTCGATAACCTTATTAAACTTATTCTTCCAGTAATTCAATTTTTCTTTTAAATCATCAACAAAAGCTTCCAAATAAGAAATTTCTTCTTCCTTATCATTTAATTCAGACCTTAAATTTCTAATTTCCTTCTTTTTTTCTTTAACCTCATTAGCCAATTCAGAAATACATTTATGATTATCCTCAAAATCATCTATAATTTTATCAACACATAAAGAATAATCGGTAATCTCCTTAAAATCATTATTTGACTTATTAACTTCATCAATATAATTAAGAATCTTTTCTTTATCATCATCATATAAAATAAACTTACTCTTTGATAAAGGTTGATTACTCAAATTATTAATAATATCCTTAACCTCATCAGATTTAGAATTCAAACTTTCAAAACCATTATTAATTCTATCAATTCTCTCCCTTTGAATATTATAACTATCCCTTAACTCAATATAATCAACCATTTGATCAACCCTATAATCAATATTCCTACCTCTTTTCTTATCCTTTAAAACAGCATCTAAATCATAAACTCTATTAAAAGATTCAATACATTTAAACCTCATTTTATCCTGTATTCTAGACAAATTATCCTTATTAAAAACACTACACTTTCCAACTTGCTTACTCATACCAGTCTTACAATTCTCCTTAACGGCAACACCTACAATATGAAGATGTGGAGAACTTTCATCAAAATGAATAGTAGCATTTGCCACCTTGAAATCAGGTACCAACTCTTTTAAATACATAACCTGCTCATTATAAACATCAGCCATCATATATAACTCACTATAACTCTTATCTTCCCAATACTCCATATCACCAAGTTCAATTATAATTTCAACTGCTAAATCATGTTTTGTATCATTACTTATCTTATAAAAATAATTATCAATCTTCCTATCAGCACGAACTTGTTTCTTATTATATTCAATTCTAGCATTCTCAAACTCCGATAAATATAAAGACTTAACATCATCAACAATATCATTAGAACCATACAAAATTCTAATCTTCTCTTGATTATTATCATACTGTCTTAAATTATGATGATTCACCTTAGATAACTGTCTAGCATTTTGAATTGCGTTATTATTATAATTAGTTAAAACATTCTTCTTCATAGCCTTTTTACTCTTATTTTTATCATTACCAATATGAAACGAATAAGATAAACTTAACATCAAATCACCTCCAAATCTATCTTGAATTAGGTACTAAAAAAACCTAAGACAAGATATATAACTCCCTATACATCTTGTCGTACCAACAAGATATGGGAGCTAAGGTTTAACCACCTTAGAAACCGTATATCTCATGAAGATTAACTAAAACTTCGTAATAGTTAAATATTCATAAGATAAGATAAAGCAACAAATACCATTTATTGCTTTATCCAACGAATTATTCAATCCCCAATAAAGATTTCATAATTCACCAGCAATCTATCGCTCCTTTCATTGAACTAAGTTCAACAAAACGGACCACGATTGCCCATAGTAAACAATTACTTATCAACTACTTCAAATTCCAACGGATCATAATTAACAATTTTAAGGTTATACTTAATAAGTAATACTTTCGCAACCATAGGAATCAACTTCATAATAGAATCATGATAATCGCATAACATCTCCAAAGAAGAATAAACATGACTATAAAAAGGCGACTCACATAAACACTCTTTGTAATAGCATTCCTTTAAATAAAAAGCCACAACATCAGGAAGAATATACTCAACCATATACTTTTTAAAATGCTCATCAATTGGAACAATCCTATCAAAAAACTCACCATCAGCAACACTCTTACCATTTAAAATCATCACAATCATCCTCCCAACTCATAACAATATCCTTATTCATCCTAACTAAATTATTAATAACTGATGCCTTAAAATAAGAAAACCTATTACTAATCCTATTCATATCCTCATCAACACCTTTATTACAATTCCACTTACCAATAACATAACTAATAACAGTAATAACTTGTTTATACTCATACTGACACAATAACTCATCAAACAACTCACTATATCTATATAAATCCAAATCACTATAATCAATAAAACCTCTTTTAACTAACTCATTTATTATTGGATTTAATGATTTATCTAATTTATCTTTGTTATTAGTACTTATTACATTAGTATTTATTTGAGTGTCATCCAGGGTAGACCCAATGTCCGTAATCCCTTCTTGGGTACACGGTACCTCATAAATGTTATATTCATAATAAAATCTACCATGAGAACCCTGTTTTCTAAAACGAACAAGATAATTATTAACCTCTAACTCCTTCAAAATAGACTTAATAGCCTTAACACCTTCCATAGAAACACAAGATAACCCCTTAATCGAATAATTCCAATCAGAAGGCAAAGAAAGCATATAAGAAAGCAATCCCTTAGCCTTAAAAGATAAATTTCTATCCTGTAAATGATTATTACTCATAACTGTATAATTCTTTGTTTTATTAATTCTAAAAACCTCTGACATAAAATAACTCCTTTCCAGCCCTTAATAAGCCCTTAAAAAATTTAAAACTAAGTGCTTTAAACAGAAATGAGTAGTAATAAAACGTAAAAAAACCTACTATTTCTAGTAAGCTATGAAATATCAAAAAATCTCTAATTTGTCCTGTTTTCCCGACCATTTAGATTATAAAACTCATAAATAATGAGTTTTTTTTTGACCGCAACCCCTTGAATTTACAAAATTAACAAATATGTTCATAAAGTAAATTTAAATTACTGGATTTAATACAAAAACTAACACCATGACTATCAATAAGACCGAGTTGTTCATCAGAATATCCAGAAACTTTAAAATTTACACAGATTTTTCCTTTACGTAACAAATCAATAAAAGTATCAAACCCTTTGATTCTATAAAAAGTAATAGTTTTATATTTAAAATATTCAACCCCATTCTTATACATACTATCTGCTTCAATATAAGCAAGTACTTTCATTTTACTATATATTTTATACCTTAATGTGTCAAAATCCCAATATGATTCTTTTTCAATAAAATTACCCAATCTATCAAAAATAAAAAGATAAACACGCCCCATATCATAATCGATGCGTAAAGAAAATTTATAATTTAGTCCAACATCAACAATATAATCAGAATAAACAGAACAGTACAAAACCCTCCTTTCTCTGTTCCTTACGCTCAAATAACCATATTTTTCAAAAATTCTTTTCAACTCGTAAGACGAACTACCAATAGGATTATAATTAAAAAGATTAATATAAGACTTACTTTTACTTCTATGAGTCTTAATCTCGATATTATCAAAATCAGGGATAGGCAAAGAATCCTCGCATTTTCCTAATAAAGATTCAAATGTATAACCTATACCAGTTGGTCCACCACGCATACTTTTAATCCAACCCATATTCCTTATAATATAAAAATTAGCAATTAAAAAATTAATGCTTTCGCTCATATATAATTATCACCTCATAAAAAATATACGATAAAAAAACAATAATTCCTTAATAAAACACAAAAAAACTTCTATTTTTTAGAAGTTTTTAATTATCTACAAGAATAACCATCTTTTTCCAAATTACTCTTAACAGTAGAGTAAGAACTTTGATGATTTATTAAATAAATCTTTTTCTTAGTTTCATTATCAACTTTATCAAAATTAATTTTTAATTTTGAACTAAAACCATCACTCTTTTTTGACATAGAGTAAGAAATACCTCTTTGATTTTTAATATTATCAAATTCACTACCAGCTGTACCAGAAAGATCATCAACTATAGTTGGATTATTTTCAATAAGTTCATTATCGAAAGTAACATCCATTTTAAATACTAAATTAGAAGCTTTATCACCTTTAAAAGAAATATTCAAGACCTGATTCATTTTCATTTGTTCATCGGGAATATCATTCTCTCTAGTACACTTCAAAGTTTTGCCACCACAACCAGTAAGCAAAGAAAAACCAACAATACCGCAGCAAAGATACAAAACCTTCTTCATATTATCATCCTTTCATATATAACAATATAATACCATTTTTTATTAAATACTTCAACCTTTTTAAACAATTAAATCAAACATAAAATATAACTTTTTCACAATAAAAGTATTATTTTATGAAAAAAAAGTGTATAATTTTATTTAGAAAAAAATATGGAGGAATATAAGAAATATGATGGAAATACAAAAGGAAATAGAAAAAAATATAGAAATAGAACTAGAAGATCAAATTCTTAAACTTTTAAAAGAAGAAAATAAAGCATTAAGTGTCTTTGAAATAGAAGAAAAACTAAACTTAAATAAAAATGAACTTACAAACCTAATGAAAACATTAAACAAGCTAGAACAAGAATTAAAAATATACAAAACAAAAAAAGATAATTATATGTTATTCACTAATAGCAATCTAAAACTAGGCAAAATGCTGATGACAACAAAAGGATACGGCTTTGTAGATATTGGAACAAACGAAGATATATTTATACCAGCAGATTCAATAAACAAAGCAATACACAATGATACAGTAGTAGTAGAAATAACTTCAAAAGGTACAGAAAAACCAGAAGGAAGAATAGTAAAAATAGTAGATAGAAACTTAAATAATATGATAGGTGAAGTGTATTTTAAACAAGGAAAACCATATATTGATCTAGATGATAAAAAAATGAAAATACAAGTCGCACTAGACCCAAAAAAGACAAAAGGAGCAATGCCAGGCCATAAAGTAATAGTAAAAATAACAAATAAACTACAGAATAATAACTACAAAGGAGAAATAATAAAAATACTAGGACACAAAAATGACCCAGGAGTAGACATACTATCAATAACAGCAAAATATGAAATAAAAGATACATTCCCAGAAGAAGTGATGGAACAAGCAGACGAACTACCATCAGAAGTATTAGAACTAGAAAAACAAAATAGAAAAGACCTAACAAAAGAAGAAATATTCACAATAGACGGCGATGATACTAAAGATATAGACGACGCAATATCATATAAAAAACTACCAAATGGAAATCATCAACTAGGAGTACACATAGCAGACGTAAGCCACTATGTAACAGAAGATAGTCCACTAGATAAAGAAGCATATGAAAGAGGAACAAGCGTATACCTCGCAGATAGAGTAATACCAATGCTACCACATAAACTATCAAATGGAATATGCTCACTTAACCCAGAAGTAGAAAGATTAGCAACATCATGCGTAATGGAAATAAACGAAAACGGAGACATTGTAAACTATGATATATTTAAAAGTATCATAAAATCAAACAAACAAATGACATACAAAAATGTTAACAAAATACTGGAAGAAAACATAATACCAGAAGGATATGAACCATTTGCAAACACTCTAAAACAAATGGGTGAACTAGCGAAAATATTACGAAAAAACAAAATAAATAGAGGATATATAGACTTCGATATAGATGAATCAAAAATAATAGTAGATGAAACGGGAAAAGCTATAGATGTAAAACTAAGAGAACGTGGAACAGGAGAAAAATTAATAGAAGACTTCATGATAGCCGCAAACGAATCAGTTGCCACATACATCTATAATATGGATTTACCATTCGTATACCGTATCCATGGAGAACCAAGTGAAGAAAAAATAGACAATTTCATAAAATTTATATCAATACTAGGATATAAAATAACAGCAAATAGAAAAGTAATAACACCAAAAAGTATGCAAGAAATGCTTGAACAATTAAAAGATAAAGAAGAATACCCTATACTATCATCAATACTACTAAGAAGTATGCAAAAAGCAATATACGATAAAAATAATATTGGACACTTCGGACTTGCAAGCAAATGCTATACACACTTTACATCCCCAATAAGAAGATATCCAGACCTAATGGTACATAGACTACTAAACGAATATATATTTAAAAACAATATAAATGAAGAAACAATAAATAAATACGACTATAAACTAAAGGACATAACAGCACACTCATCAGAAAGAGAAAGAGCATCAATAGAATGCGAAAGAGAAGTTGACGACATGAAAAAAGCCGAATACATGCAAGACCACATAGGAGAAGAATATGAAGGAATGATAAGTAGTGTTATGCCATTTGGAATGTTTGTAGAACTACCAAACCTAGTAGAAGGACTAGTACATATAGACGACCTAGAAGGAGACCACTATATGTATAATGAAGAAACATTCAGTATAGTAGGAACAAAAGACAAAAGAGGATATAGACTAGGAGATAAAGTAAGAGTTGTAGTAAAAAGTGCAAATAAGGAGGAAAAAACAATTGATTTCACAATCAAAAAATAACATAATTAAAATTTTAATTCCAGCCCTAATATTAACAGGATGCACAATAAAATCAAGACAACAAATTCCACAGAAACAGTCGGAAAAACAACCAATAGAACAAACACAACCAGTAAAAAAAGACTACAAAATATCACTATTTGCGGTAGGAGATACATTAATACATGATGCAGTATACTATGACGCAGAAACGAACGAAATTGGACAAGATGGATACCCTATATACGACTTTAAACCAATGTTCACGGAAATAGAACCACTAGTAAAACAACACGACCTTGCATTCTATAACCAAGAAACAATAATAGGAGGCAAGAACCTCGGACTATCAAACTACCCACGATTCAACTCACCAGACGAAATAGGACTTAACATGATAGATATGGGATTCAATATGGTCAATCTAGCAACAAACCATGTACTAGATAAAGACCTAGAAGGACTTATATATTCAGCAAACTTCTGGGAAAAACAAGAAAAAGAAAAAGGTATATACACAGCAGGAAGTTATACATCGCAAGAAAAACGAGACAATATAAAAATAGCCGAAAAAAATGGAATAACATATGCGATGTTAGCATACACATATGGAACAAATGGACTACCAGTACCAGAAGGATATGAATATATGGTAAACCTTTGGACAGTATACGGAGACGAAAAATACGAAGCATATAAAGAACAAGTAAAAAAAGACATACAATCAGTAAGGGATAAAGTAGATGTACTAATAGTATCGATGCACTGGGGAAATGAATATGTATATGAACCATCATGGTACCAAGAAGATGCAGCAAAATTCCTATCAGAACAAGGAGTAGATATTATAATAGGAACACACCCACACGTAATAGAACCAGTAGAATATGTAGGAAATACCCTTGTAATATACTCATTAGGAAACCTTGTATCAGCACAAGAAGAAGAAGACACAAGAGTAGGAATGATGGTATCATTAGACATAAATAAACATGTAGAGGATAATAAAAAAACAATTGAAATTAATAATATAAAAACAGACCTAACGTGGACATACCATCAAGGATATAGAAATTTCAAAGTAATACCATTCTATAAGCTAAACGATGATTTATTATATAACTACCAAAATATATATGAAAAATATAAAAAAATAATAAACCCAAAAAACGACGAAAGAATACAAGTAGGATTCTAGAAAACAAGGTGATAAAATGATAGAAATAAATAATAGAAAAGCAAAATTTGACTACGAAATTTTTGAAACATATGAAGCAGGAATAGTCCTAACAGGAACAGAAATTAAATCAATAAGAAAAGGAAACTGTAACCTAAAAGATAGCTACGTAGTAATAAGACAAAACGAGGCATATGTAATAAACATGCATATAAGTCAATATGAACAAGGAAATATATTTAACCATGAAGAAACAAGAACTAGAAAACTACTTTTACATAAAAAAGAAATACTCAAACTAAACGATAAAATCAGAATAAGCGGATACACAATAGTACCATTAAAACTATACTTTAATAAAAACAAAGCAAAACTACAAATTGGTTTAGCAAAAGGAAAAAAGACATACGATAAAAGAGAAACAATAAAACAAAGAGATATAAATAAAGATATACAAAGACAATTAAAAAGAAACTAGAAAAGAAGCAACATAGAACCTTTAAAAACTAGTTTCTTTTGATAAAAATTAAAAATAATGATATAATACATTAAGAAACAGGTGATAGCATGAAAAATAGTAAGATAATAATCCCGCTACTATTCCTTGCAATAATAATAACAATATCAATAATATATAATACACTACCAAGGCTACAACTAAATGGACCACACAACATAACGCTATCGTATAGAGAAGAATATGAAGAACAAGGAGTAATAATAAAAAATGCAACAGGAAACTATACAAGCAAAATAAAGATAGACAACAATATAGATACAAAAAAAATAGGGAATTACTACATAGACTACTCACTAAAACTAGGAGGAAAAACACTTCACGTAAGAAGAAATGTAAAAATAATAGACGATATAGCCCCTGTAATAAAACTGGAAGGAGACCAAATAACAAAAATCTCAAAAGATAAAAATTATATTGAACCTGGATATAAAGCACTAGATGAATATGACGGAGATATAACAAATAAAGTACAAATTATAGGAGAAATAGATACAGAAAAATACGGAGAATATGTACTCACATACAAAGTGACAGATAATAGCAATAACCAAACAGAAGTAAATAGAATAATAAAAGTAATAGACGAAATAAAACCAAAAATAACATGCCAACACGAAGAACTAAAAGTAAAAAAAGGTAACATAATAGAAATTCCATGCAAAGCACAAGATAACTACGACGGAGATATAACAAAAAATATTAAAATACTAGGAGAATATGATATAAATACACCTGGAACATATGAAATAAAATATCAAGTAGTAGATGCCGCAGGAAACGAAACACTAGAAAACGGAAAAATAATAGTAGAACCATAACACAAAGACAACAACGTAAAAAAACAAAAAAATAGAGAAATCTATTTTTTTTATACAATAACAAAAATTTAAAAAGGTCTATAAGGACCGTAATACCCTGGACCATAAAAAGGACCCGGACCATAATAAGGCCTATTATAAGGCGGTCTCCAAAAAGCAGGAGCAATAGCCGCACCAGTCACTCCACCAAGTAAAAATGGAAATGCAAAACCTGCACCAATTAACCTGCTATCATTATCCCCAATCTGAGAAACATGTGAACCACCCTCAGGGTAACTAGAATAACTAGATCCCTGATAAGAAGGATAAGAAGAACCATAATTACTAGACCCGTAATTAGAATAAGAATATGTACTATTCATAAAAATACTCCTTTCACTATATAATATGCCTATAAAAAAAATAAGTGAAAAACAGTTAAAACTATAATAAAACAACATATACTTAAATAGGTGATAAAATGAAAAAAATATTCAGTTACATAGGAATCGCAACTATACTATCACTTAGTATAATAATATCTGAAAGAACAACAACTGTAGTAAAAAATATAGATACACTTATGACCGAAATTAAGGAAAAACAACTGGAATATAATAAAGAACCCATGAACGCGATAATAGAAGACAACACAATAATACCAGGACTATATGGAAAAAAAATAAACATTCAACAAACCTACGATGAAATGAAAAAAATAGGGAAATTTAACGAAAAATATATAAAATATGAACAAACAAAACCAGAAATAACATTGGAAAACAACTACGATAAATATATAATAAGTGGAAATAAAGAAAAAAATACAATAAGCCTAATCTTTCTATTATATAATGATGACAATGTAGAACAAATAAAAAAAACACTAAAAAAAACAAATACAAAAGCAACATTCTTTATAGATAAAACATGGCTAGAAAAACATAATAAAGAACTAATAGAACTCATTAACGATGGACACACAATAGGAACCCTAAGCTACAACCAAGACTATCAAAATATAGAATACACATTACTCAACGACACACTAAAAAAACAACCAAAACAAACAAACAACTACTGCTACGACAAAAATAAAAATATAAAATCATTAAAAAAATGTGCGCTAAATAAAAACTATACAATAAGACCAACCATAATAATAAAAGACCATCCACTAAAAGAAATAAAACAAAAAATAACTAGAGGAGCACTAATAGAATTACCAACAAATGACAAAACAAACCAAGAATTAGAACTGATAATTAAGTACGTAAAATCAAAAGGATACAATATAAAAAATTTAGATGACCATATATCAGAAAAAAATAATAATTAAAAGTTTCAATTATATAGACTTTTAATTTTTTTTGTACTATAATAAAGCCAATTTCAAGGAGGCATAAAAATGATAAAAACAGATTTACCAGTCATAATACTAAAAGGAATAATATTGCTTCCAAATAACGATATAAGATTAGAATTTTCAAGTGACGATAGTAAAAATATAATAGACGTATCAGAACTATTCCACGACAGTGAAATATTAGTAGTAAGTACAACAGAGATGACAGATAAACCAGATACAAAAAAACTACCAAGAATTGGTGTAATATCAAAAATAACACATAAGATGGAACTACCAAATGGTAAAACTAGAGTAATAATAACCGGAGAAAAAAGAGCACATATACATGAATACTTAAACCTAAATAATAACTTTGAAGTATTAGAATCAATAGTATCACAAACTGAAGAAGAAAAAATTGACAACAAAGAAGAAACCGTAATGATAAGAAAACTATATAGAGAAATAGAAACATGCATAAAAACAATACCAAATATGTCAAATAGTGTTCTAGCACTAATAATAAACTCGACAGATATATCAAAAATGACAGATATAATCGCACCATTTTTGCCAATAGAAAATACAAGACTTAAACAGTATTTAGAAGAAACAAAATCAACAATAAGAGCAAAAATGATACTAGAAGATATATATAAACAACAGGAACTATATGAAATAGATAAAAAAATAGACTCTGACATAAAAAAAACATTAGACGATAACCAAAAAGAATTTATATTAAGAGAAAAAATAAAAATAATAAAACAACAACTAGGGGAAACTAACTATAAAGATGATGAAATAGAAGAACTAAGAGAAAAAATTAAAAACCTAGAAGCACCAAAAAATATAAAAGAAAGACTAGAAAAAGAATTAAAAAAATATGAAACCCTAACATCAATGTCACCAGAAATAAGCGTAATTAAAAACTATATAGACTGGCTACTAGAACTACCATGGACAAAAGAAACAAAAGATAATGAAGACCTTCAAGAAGTAAGAAAAACACTAGATGAATCACACTATGGACTAGATAAAGTTAAAACAAGAATAATAGAATTCCTAGCAGTAAAACAGATGACAAAAGAACTAAGAGGACCAATAATATGCTTAGTAGGACCACCAGGAGTAGGAAAAACATCTTTAGCATTCGCAGTAGCAAAAGCAATTAATAGAAACTTCGTAAAAATGTCAGTAGGTGGAATAAACGACGAAGCAGAAATAATAGGACATAGAAAAACATATATCGGATCAAGCCCAGGGAAAATAATATCAAGCATGAAAAAAGCACAAAGCACAAACCCTGTATTTCTAATAGACGAAATAGATAAAATGACAAAAGACATAAAAGGAGACCCAGCAAGTACACTACTAGACGTATTTGATCCAGAACAAAATAAATACTTCACAGATAACTATATAGAAGAAGAATACGACCTATCAAAAGTAATGTTCATAACAACTGCAAACTATGTAGAACAAATACCAGAAGCACTTAGAGATAGACTAGAAATAGTATATTTAAGTGGATATACAGAATATGAAAAATTAGATATTTGTAAAAAACACCTTATTCCAAAACTAGCAAAAGAACATGGAATAGAAGAAAATTTAATAGAATTCAATGATGATATACTACTTACAATTATAAGATACTATACAAAAGAAGCAGGAGTAAGAGAACTTGAAAGACAAATATCAAAAATAATAAGAAAAATAGTAACAGCGATTGTAATGAAAGAAATTAAAAAAGAAAAAATTAAAATTACAAAAAAACAAATTAAAGAATACCTAGGAAACGAAAAATATCATTATATATATAAAGACAATAAAGGACAAGTAGGAGTAGTAAACGGATTAGCATACACAACATATGGTGGAGACGTATTACCAATAGAAGTAAACTTCTATAAAGGAAAAGGAGAACTTGTATTAACAGGATCATTAGGCGAAGTAATGCAAGAAAGCGCTAAAATCGCACTAAGCTACATCAAATCAAACTGTAAAAAATTTAAAATTGACTATGACAATATAATAGAAAAAGATATACATATCCATGTTCCAGAAGGAGCAATACCAAAAGATGGGCCATCTGCGGGAATCGCATTAACAACTGCACTAATAAGCGCACTAATAAATAAAAAAGTATCAAGTGATATAGCGATGACAGGAGAAATAACATTAAGAGGTAATGTTCTAGCAATAGGCGGACTAAAAGAAAAAAGTACAGGGGCATATAGAAATAATATTAAAAAAGTAATAATTCCGCACGATAATTTAGCGGATATAGATGAAATTCCAGAAGAAATTAAGAATACAATTGAATATATCCCAGTAAAAAATTATGAAGAAGTATATAAAATAATATTTGGAGAATAAATGTGATGAAAGATTATTCGAATAATATACAAGTATAAAAAAAATATGCTAATAATCTGAAAAAGAATCAAAAGATAAAACAAATAATATTAAAAGATAGAATAAACTATCTTTTTTTTAATACAATTAATTAGGAGGTTAAATATGAAAAAACTAATACCATTTAAAAAAGAATTAACATTTAAAACTAATGTGAGTGAAATAACAAGTATTGCACTAGAAAATACACTAAAAGAAAATAATAATATAATACAAGGAGACTTAATAATAAATGGAACATACAAAATAACAGAAACGAGCACGAAAGTAGATGAATTTGAATTTATAATACCAATGAATATTGAAATAGATAATAAATATCTAACACAAGATGTAATAATAGACATAAATGACTTCTACTATGAAATAATAAACAACAACATATTAGAAGTAAACATCGAAATAGTAATAGATAATATAATAGAAAAAATAGAAGAATCAGAACAATCAGAAATAACAACAATTCCAGTAGAAAACATAAAAGTTGAAAAGGAAGAAAGGTGTGTAGAAGAAGAAACTATGGAAATGAATGAACAAAGTCTAAAACAAGAACAAATAAAAGAAAAAATGGAACAACAAGAAATAAAAGAAAAAAATATAGATATATTCAATGACTTTTCAGAAGAAACAGATGAATATTCAACATATCACGTATACATAGTAAGAGAAGGAGATACATTAGAAACTATAATGACAAAATATGAAACAACAAAAGAAAAACTAAGCGAATATAATGATTTAACAGAAATAAAATTAGGAGATAAAATAATAATTCCAGAAAAACAAAATGTATGAAATAAATGAAATATTAAAAAAATATGACCTACATCCTAGAAAATATAAAAAGAATAAGAAAACAACATATATAGAAACAGAAAATGGAAAATATATAATAAAGAAAAAAAACAATAAAAATAAATACATATATGATTATTTAAAATCAAGAAACTTTGACTATATACCAAAGATAATAAATGAAAATGAAGAATACGAAATAACAACATATATAGAAGAATATAATATTCCAAAAGAACAAAAAATGATAGACCTAATAAACTTAGTAAGCCTATTACATAATAAAACAACACACTTTAAAGAAATAACAGAAGACAATTATAAAGAAATATATGAAGATATAAACAATAATATAGAACACCTTCATAGCTATTACGAAGACCTAATAACAATGATAGAAACAAAAGTATATATGAGTCCTTGCGAATACTTAATAGCGCGTAATATAACAAAAATATTTGAAACATTATATTTTTCAAAAAAAGAACTAGATAACTGGTATGATCTAGTAAAAGAAAAAACAAAACAAAGACTTGTCGTTTTGCATAATAACCTAGAATTAGAACACTTTCTAACGAATGAAAAAAAATATCTAATAAGTTGGGATAAATCAAAAATAGGAATGCCTCTATTTGATATATATAAACTATATAAAAAACATGCATTGGAATTTGAATTCAGCGAAATCATAAAACTATATGAAAAGAATTACCCACTATTAGAAGAAGAAAAAAGACTACTATTTATTCTAATTTCAATACCACAAAAACTAGAACTAAATAAATCAGAATACGAAAATACAAAAGAAGCAGGAAAATTGATGGATTATCTTTATAAAACAGAAAAACTTATTTCACCATATTATTCTGATAAAAGACCAGAAAATAATACCCATAAATAAAAATATTAAAAATATATTAAACCTAGTCAAAATAAAAAATGTAAGCAACAATTGGTAAAATAATAAAATAGAAAACGCAAATAAAAAAAACCACCATTTTCCTCTTCCACACCACCATCGTCTATTCATAAAACCACCTATAATAAGATATACAATATAAAAAATAATGATTAGGCAAATATAACCAATTGACATTTATTAATTATATGTTATAATTTTATTACGGGGCTGTTCAGGTTTCGACAGGGACTATTTGGTTAAATGGCAAGTCGATGTGAATCGTTAAATCTAAACAAAAATAACTGGAAATAAAATTAAAAACGCATTTGCTTCAATGTTCAAAGGTAACGTTGTAGCCTACGCTTAATCAATAATTAAGAAATGCAACTTTCTTTTTAGCTTCTCCCATGAGTTATTAAGAAGGTTCGATTTAATGGGATATACTAATATCTAGCTTAGAGATATTAAAGAATTTTATAAGCTTACTATAATATAGTTTGTTAGTTAACAATTATTATAGGACATATTATAACTAACTATGCTTGTAGAAGTTTACTCGGAGATGTCTTTGGACAGGAGTTCAATTCTCCTCAGCTCCACCAATTTTGATAAATTAATGAGCCATAACGGTTCTTTTTTATGTTATAATGATTGTAGGTGAAGTTATGAAAAAGAATATAAAATTTGTGCCCTTATTAGTATTGTTATTATTAACAGGATGTTCTGGAAAACTATATACTTATGAAAAAGTAGTTAACGAAAGTAAAAAGAACATTGCTAGAGATATATTAGTAGAAAATCCAGGTTCATTTAATAGAAATAATGGCCTAAAAGCATATACAGGTTATTTAGAAAGAGATAGGAATAAAAAAATAACAATTATTAATGCACGAGAACAGTTATTACCATTTGACCAAAATATTATATGTACTGACTTTGCAGAGGTATACTTAGTACCTAAATTTTATGAATTTAAAAATAAAAATAGAAACAATTATAAAATTTTAAATAATATGGAAGTTAGTACAACAGCAAATGGAATACACCCTAGATGCAAAAATTTGAAAATTACTATTGACTGTAATGATGAAACTAAATATTTAGAGATAATAGACAAATATATTGAATATTTGAATGCGGATGGAATGTATCTAAATAAAAAAGGAACTAACAGATACGAAGTCTATTGCAAAGATGGAAAACAACTTTATCAAGACTAAAGTCTCAAAAGTTCTTTTTTTTTAAGTAAATATAAAAATATAGATAAAAATCTGTTATAATGTATATATAAGTAAAACATTAATAGAAAGGTAAGATAATATGAAAAAAATAATAATTAAAACATTAATAATCCTTTACATATTTTTACCAATTATAAATATAAAAGCACTAGATATATATTCAGAAAATGCTGTTCTATATAATATGAATGAAGATACAATTCTATATGAAAAAAATAAAGAAGAAAAAGTAAAAGTTGCGTCTCTAACTAAAATAATGACAACTATTATTGCCTTAGAAAACATAAATAATATAAAAGAAGAAACAATTATGCCAGAAGAAGCATTTAACGGGCTAGATGGATATGTATTATCAGGAATAAGACCAAACGAACTAATTACATATGAGGATCTATTATATGGAACGATGTTACCAAGTGCAGCAGATTGTGCAAATGCAGTAGCTATAAAAGTATCAGGTAGTGTTGATTCATTTGTAGAATTAATGAATAAAAAAGCAATAGAATTAAATATGAATAATACCCACTTTTCAAACCCTGTAGGAATAGATGAAGATAATTATTCAACAGTTAATGATATCGCAATATTACTAAAATATGCTTTAAAAAATGAAGAATTTAAAAAGATATTTACAACAAAAGAATATACAACAACAAATAATATAAAGCTAATAAGTACAATAATCGAAAAATCAGAACCATACAATATTAATGTGTCTAATATTTTAGGATCAAAAACAGGATTTACAGATGAAGCTGGAAACTGTTTGGCTTCTATATCTAAATTAAATGGAGTAAACTATTTATTAGTAACAACAAATGCAAATATTGATAAGTCATATCACATAATGGACGCTGTAAATACTTATGACTACTACTCAAATAACTATAGTTATAAAAAAATAATTGATGAAAGTAAACTTATAAAAACAATAAAAATAAAAGATATTATAAATAAAGAATATAATATATATTCAAATATTGATAAATATATGTATCTAGAAAATAACATAGATACAAATAATTTAATATATGAATATGAGGGATTAGAAGAAATAACAAAAAATACAAACCAAGAAGATAAAATTGGAACACTTAATATTAAAAATAATGATGATATATTATATTCATTTGATATATATATAAATAAAGAAATAAGTTTCTTTGATATAAAAAAATATGCACTAATAATAATCATAATATTGATAATTTTATTAATGCTATTAAAAAATAAGCAAATAAATATTTACACGAATAAAAAAAAATGATATAATTTAGTTATGATAGTCGGAGGGTGGTGAATATAAATGAAAGAAGCAGCAGGAGAAGCAAACATGACTGTAATTACAATCGTATTAATCGGTATAGTTGCAGCAGTAGGAGCGCTAGTAGTTCCTAGAATTTTAAATGGAATTGAAAGAAAATCATGTTGTCAAGAAAATGGTGGAGTATGGTACAGTAGTGGATGCTACAATAGAGCAAACTGTTCAGTTAATTCAAATGGACAAATAACAAGTTGTAGTGGTAGCCAAATCTCAACAACATGCTAGTAATATAATGTTATAATTATATGCTATTTATAAAAATTAACATTAAATAATGTTAATTTTTTCTATAAATATGTATAAATTAATGAGGTGATTTATAATGAAACAAGCAACAGGCGAAGCAAATTTAACAGTAATTGTTGTAGTGATACTTGGACTTGTAGCAGCAGCAGGTGCAATCATCCTTCCTAAAATATTAGGTAATACAATATATGTATCATGTTGTAATCAATCAGGTGGTAAATGGTCTAATGGATACTGTACAGCTAATACCCCTACAACATGTGCAGAAAGAGAAACTATGTGGAAACAATATGATGCATGTGTAATTGAAAATGGAAAACATAATGCAAACGAAAAATATAGAGCAGCTAGTTGTTCATAAAAATATCTGAAAAGATATTTTTTTCTTTATAAAGTCTTTTTTTCATGTTATAATCATATATAGGATAGAAGGGATATTTATGATATTAAAAAGACCATACGCTTTTTTTATTAAAAACTTTAAATTATTTCACTTAATAATATTTACATTGTCAGCTATATTACTATATAGAACATCATTAATATATGATTTTCTTAAAATATATAATAAAACAAGTCCAAATGTAATAGGAAAAGATCTAACTTCATCATTGTTTTCACCATGGTTATATATATTAATTTTATTAATAATAATAGTAAATATAATAATAATTTATATCTTAATAAGAAAAGATAAACCATACATGTATTATATAGTCAATATATCACTATATATTGCAGTACTAGTAGTATATATAATATCGCATGGAATTATATATGATTTACAAGAATCAATAGTTGCTGCTAAAACAACTTTAGCTATAAGGGATATAACAAATATAGCCCGTATGCTACAAACAATAAGTATAATTTTTTACCTTATAAGAGCAACAGGCTTTGATATTAAAAAATTTGACTTTGTTAGAGACCTACAAGGATTAGATATATCAGAAGAAGATAGCGAAGAAATAGAAGTAGGACTAGATTTTGAAAAAAATGTATTTATAAGAGATATCAACAAGGGAATAAGAAACGCAAAATATTACTATAAAGAAAATAAATTTATACTAAATATAATAATATTAGTTTTTATAGCAGTAATATTCTTTCTAATTTATTTAGGAACAAATAAATATGATAAAGTATATAATGAAACACAATTTATTAATGCTAGAACAATAAGTTTAGGTATTAAGGAAACAAATGTAATAACAAAGAATTATAAAAATAGTATAATTGCACCAAAAGATAAAGCTATAGTAGCAATCAAAATATCATTAAAAGGAGATTCTGAATTACAAACAACAAGAGCGGTATTAGCAGTAAATGGTACACAATACTATCACATAAATGCATATAAAAAAGATTTAATAGATTTAGGAAACGTATATAATAATGAACAATTAAATGAAGAATTTACAGATTATGTATTAGTATATCAAATACCATTAACAGACGCTAAATCAGAAATGAAATTTAAGTATATTGATAATGTAGAATACCAAAGAGGAGAAACAAAAATACAATCAATAGATATAAAATTAAATCCTAAATATCCAGATGAACAAAAAGAACTATCGACACAATACAATTTAAATGATGAAATTCAATTAAACAATTACAAAATAACTGTAAGAAACTATGAATTAAAAGATAAATTTGTTAATACATATAACAATTGTATTACACAGAATGAATGTTATGACTTTAATGAAATAATAGTTCCATCAATAAGAGAAAAATCAAAAGCAGTCTTAAAGATAGAAGGAAACTTAGAATACACAGAAAATATAAATAAAATATCAAATTTATATGATTTTATAGAAAAATATGGAACAATAGAATATACATATAATGGAAATACATATAGAGAAACAAGCGACTTTAACGAGATTAAAGCAATTAAAACATCACAAAATAATATATTCTATATAGAAGTAGATAAAGAAGTATTAAATGCAGAACAAGTTAATTTGTTATTCAATATTAGAAATAATGAATATAAATATACACTAAGGGGTGAGGCAAATGAATAAACTTAAATTATTATTACTATTATTAATACCTCTTAGTGTAAAAGCAACTTGTTCAAACCAGGAATTAGCGAGATATAAAGCACTCGGAACTAATGTTAATAGTTATTATGAATATGATAATAACTTCAATGTAACAATATATAATCTATCAAGTGATTTAAAAATAGTTAATAAAAATGATAATTCAACTTATACAACTCCAAATGGTATAGGAGAAATAAAAATAAATAATATTAATCCAGGAACATCGCTTTCATTAGCGATATATCCTAATAATGGAGAATGTTCTGATTATAGAATAAGAACTATATATGTAAATCTTCCATACTTAAATAAATATTATGGAGAAGAAGTATGTATAAATAATGATAATCAATTATGTTCAAAATGGGTAAATACAAATAATTATACTAAGGAACAATTTATAAATGAAGTTAAAAAAACAAAAGAAGAAATAATTGAACCAGAATCAGAACCAGAAGTTGAAAACTTTTCATTTTTAGAATTCTTAGGTGATTATTATATAATAATATTATTAGTTATAATAGTATCAGGTTCAGTAGCAATATACTTTATAGACAAAAAACAAAAATTTGATTTCTAATTTACACTTTTTATAGTAAAATTAACCCAATATCCATAATATTCCAGTTAAAAACTTGACTTTTTAGTTAACTGGTGTTAATATATGGGCAAATAGGCGACGATTATGCTTATTAAAAGGGGAGATAAATATGGAAAAAAGCAATTTAAAAAACTTAAAAATTAAAACAAAATTAAAAGCACTTGCATTATCAGCTGTCACATTAGTAACAGGTATTTCGTGTGGAAAAAGTAATGAAGTTAAAGCACCAGAACAAGAAAGTTCTATAATAATGGAAGCAGAAACAAATACTAAACCAAACAAAAATACAATTGAATCAACAGTTGATAATATGATTAAAGAAAAAGGAACAAAAGAAACAAAAGAAAACAATTATGTTGAAAACTATAATTATGAAAATGAAGAAAATAATTATGTTGAAGAAGAAACAAATTTAGAAACAATAGAAGCAAAAACAGAAAATAAAACAGAAGCACCATCAAAAGTATATGAAGAAGAAATTGTAATACCAAAAAAAGGTGCTAATAAAGTACATAGTTCAAATCCATCTGCGACAACAACAAAAATTAAAAATAGTGATATAAAAGTAACAACAACAAAATCACATACACAACACCCAACTACAACTAAAAAAGTTACAACAACACAAAAACATACAACAGTAAAAGTAACAACAAAACCAGTTACAACAACTGTAAAAGTAACTGAACCTCCTGTTGTAACACAACCACCAAGAACAGATTATAATAAGTATGACTTATTAAGTGGTGATCCAGCTGTAGCAGCGAAAGCATTTGAAAAGTTATCAAGTGAATTAAGAGATGAATTATATAGTTATTATATTGTTAGAGGAGACTGGGGAGTAACAAATGGTGCAGACCAAGCAAAAGTTATTTTAGCGATATTAAACTATAATCAAGGTATTTCCCCAGAAGCATTAGCAAGTGACGAAGCATTAGGAAAATTTTCAAAAGATGATTTAATTAAAAGTTGTAAAGAAGCAAACATTCCTGAAACACAATATTTTTATGAAAGTAAAATTGACATGCACAAATATGTTATCGATGAAGATACAGCAAATTATCTTGAAGATATAACAAATAAGTATTTTGATTGGAAAAATGGTAACCAAGAAGAAATGAATGCAGAATTAAAAGAATATTTTAAAAACTGTAATGCGTTTAATACTGAAAATGTAGATAATTTTAATATCTTTTATATAATGGAAAGAATATCATTAAATAAAATTGGTGAATATGAATATGGAGGAGAACTAGATACATATATTGAAAAAGTAATAGACCCACTATATCAAAGCTATGAGCCATATAAAGGACGTTCATATTCAAGATAGTGTTAAAAATTACTAAATATAATAAAAAGAAAAGTAAAATGACAAAAAGTTATTTTGCTTTTTTTGTAATTATGATATAATTAATGATAAGGGTAGGCGATTAAGATGAATGTAAAAAAGAAAATAATGATAGTTTTAACAGCTATGATTACTCTTATACCAAATATAAATATAAAAGCACTAGACGAAAATTTGGAAAAAATTACAACGATGGAAGAAAAAACAGAAGGTAGAAGTAGTAAATTTGAAGAACTCGACCCATGCGGACCTGATGAAAACGGAAATTATCCGGATGGATGTGTTATATGGAGCGAAGATTTAGTAGTAAAAATTTCACTTGTAGATAAGAATATGTCTATAGTTGAAAATCCGACAACACACCAATCAACAAAAACGGTAGAGTTTAGGCCATATAATCCGTATAGACCATGGGCATCAGACGGACAATACACAAAACATGAAGACGGTACATATGGTGATGGAACATATATGCTGCCAAAGACATCAGAAAATTTAAGAAATACACAGAGTAATGATGCATTGAACCCAAATTTGCCTACAGGACAATTAGTAATTAAACCGATGTATACTGTAAATTATAGCGGTGTAAAAAATAATATGTCAGTAACAGCAACAAGTGACCAATTAGCGGAAGTAGGTTATTATGTGTATATGGGATTTGGCTATTGCAGTGGAGATAGTGATGAAGAATGCGATGCAGCAATGGTAAAAAATAACTTTTCTGATTATGAAAATAATCGTTCAAAATTTATTAAATATATAACATCGTTAGAAAGAAAACAACATGTAATTGATGGCGATTTTGATGGTAATATATCCTTTCTAGATTTTTTCTTAAAAGTTAGCGGTTATACAGATGAATGGAATTATACTGAAAAACCGGATGCTTTAAAAAGCCTTGATGGATATTTTTTGGCAATAGAGCCAGTATATATGTTTGGTCAAACACAAAATGGAAATGACCATATATATATTGGAACAGCAAAATTCTTAGGAAACATTTTGTGGCAAAATAGTTGGGCATGGAATGAATCTAATAGTAAATATTGGCTTTGGTTATTTAATGGTGCAAGAGAACCAAGGTTCAACTTCTTATGTAACTTTTATGATAAAAGTGAATTATATCGTCAAGATTACAGAACGGGAATGACAGGATATTGGGCAAACCCAGAAACATATTTATCAGGAAATGAATGGTTATGCACAAATCCAAATAATGCAGAGAAACTAACTACAACAACAATGTCAAACCTACTTGGATATGTTCAGTCGCCATTTGGTGTAAATATAATAAAAATAGGTGAAAAGGTAAGCACATGGGGCGGCCTAACATCATCAGTATGTAATATAAATGTTAATACATGTCAAAATGATTCATATAAATTCGAATTAAGTCTAACAGCTTCAGGGACAAATAAAAATGGAATATATGATTGTATATATCCAAATAAAGTTGAATCTTCAAAATTAGATAATTATTTTTTTCACATTGGTGAAAATGAAAAAGAATTATGGTGCTATGACAACATAAGTTACGATTTTAGTGAACTTAAGGAGTCATTAAATCAAAAAACAATCTTTGGTGGAAAACTTAGAGAAATTCCAAATGGAAAATTAACAGTAAATAGAACATGCTATTCAAAAGAAAAACCATTAAGAGATTCTTTAATCAAAGTATTTCACAAAGATCCAGGAACATATCAAGATACATTTGAATTTAAACTTGGAGATGACACATATCAATATAAAAGAAACAATAAAATGTACCATGATAATGGATATTATAATGAAAAAATAGTGTGTGAGAATGAATCATGCCGCAAATATCACTATGAATATACATCAACAATCTATTATGACTATGAAATAAATAATTCTTTTGATAGCAGGTCTAAAATAGGAATTAATAACCAAAACATTGCAATGGGTCTATCAAGTTCATCATCAATACAATATGAATCACAATATGATAATAAATCGAGAATAATAATGGTTAAAAATCAACCATTAAATCTTGAGGTATATGGCAATGCATTGTCAGCAGATACATCCAATGCATATGGATTATCAAATAAACTTTATAATCAATTAAAAAGCAAAGCAAAGCCATCAACATCAGACAGAGATGATACAAATAAATATACAGCAAATGGAAGAATGCAGTCAGGCGAAAATGTACTAAATTTGTACTTAGATGAAACAACAAAGCAAACATGCGAAGTACAAACAATAATAGAAAATACAGGAGGAGATTGCCCACCAGGAGATCCAAATTGTATAACAGGACCAATTGCGGGAGCAAGATTTAGAGTAATTTCGTTAGATAATCCATTCCCAGGTAGAGATGGTACATTACGTATGCCTAGTGCTAACTGGGTTAATGAAACAGAAAACAATGTATATGATTACATTCAAAATAACAGAAATGTTAAAACAGAAGAAGTTTATAATAAAGAACCACTATATAAAATTACATTAGATGGAACAGCAATGATGAAAATAAGGGAATATAATAAAACACATTCATATGGTAGTCATGACATAACATGTGAAAATGATACAGGAAGAAAATGTATAAGTAATTTCTTAAAAGATAAAAACTATATAAAAAATATGACAGGCACATGTGCGAATATTAATTCAAAGAATACAACAAATTATTATTCATGTGCAGATAAAACAGAAAAAAGTGGTGGATAGGAGGTAAACAAATGAGTGAATCGTTTTGGGGAACATTTATTATAGGTGCAGGAGTACTTATAATAACAGTAATATTTTTTATGCAAAAAGTAACAAATACTAGTGAACAAAACTATACATTAATAAAAGAAACAACAGAAGCAGCAATGAAAGACTCTTTTGATTATGCAACATACCTAAAAGATGGAAATATAAGAATAAACAGAGAAGTTTTTGTCGAAAGTTTTATTAGAAGATTTTCACAAAATGCCTCTTTAGCAAACACATATGTAATAGAAATATATGATGTAAATGAATATCCACCAAAAGTAAGTTTAAAAGTAAAAACAAAAGAAGGTAAATTTATCGCTAATGAAGAAATAACATTTGACATAACTAATCAAATAGATGCAATTTATGAAACACCACTATATTAGAAAGGAGAGTAAAAATGAAAGAAAGTATAAGTTACACATTCCTTTTAAATATAGTAATTATATTTATATTCACTTGTGCAGCGATAATTATGGGAATATTGAGTTACTATAAAGCATTTAGAGCAAATACAATAATATCAAATTCAATAGAAAAATATGAAGGATATAACTGTTTATCAAAAGAAGAAATTACAACAAAACTAAATGGATTAGGTTACAATACGCCATTTAAAGTTTCATGTAAAAACTCAGATGGTAAATGTGATGACTCTGGATATTCATATAAAGTAACTGCATATAATCTAGATTTTGAAGGAAAACTTGTATACAGTAAAGAGAATGGCGTATCACAAGATGAACAAATGAATTCCACATATAAATGTGAAAAAGATGCGTCAGGTCATACAAGTAAATGTACAACCAACAAACATTATCAATATGGTATATATACATACATGTATGTTGAACTACCTGTAGTATCAAAACTAATAAGAATACCAGTATTTTCTAAAACATCAATATTATATGACTATAAAAACTTCTACATAGATACAAAAGGAGATACAGTAAGAATAACAGATGTTGAACAAATTTTTGATAAAATGTATGATAGAACAGTTACAGATAAAAAATTATATGTAAGTGATGCATATTATGGAAAAGAATCAAATTATACAGGAGAAACAAGAACAGATTTAACTGTAACAGATATTTTGGTTGATAAAGTTTCCGCCATATATGTATCAAAACAAACAGGAGGAACTGTCACAGAAAGTTCATTTATGGATTTGACAAAGACAGGAAAAGAAAGTTATAAAAATAGACTGATATTTGAAATGATAAAAGCTAGATCTAATGGAAAACTTAATGCAGTCACATCTGCGTACTTACTAAACGGTGTAAATGGAAAAGAAAGATTAACATGTGGATATCAATTCGACTATAGTAAAATAAATGATTAATGGAGGTTAGAAAATGAAAGGTGCAATAGGAAATGCTTTAATACTAAATATGGTAATAACATTCATAATAATTTTCTTCTCTCTATTAATAGGTTCTATGGCATATAGTAAAGCATATAAAACAAAAAATTTCTTAATAAACTTGATAGATAAAACAGAAGAATCAGGAGAACATGATTTTGCATCAACAATACCTGGAAAAAGAGATAAATGGGATGCACAAGCAAATGAATATCTAAGTAAAGTTGGATATCCAATAAGCTCAAATCAAACAAATAACTGTCACATGACAAGAGCAGGTGGATATAAACTATATTTAGGAAATGGAAAAGGCAGATATGATTACTGTATATATCTGAAAAATGAAACATTTACATCATCAGAAAGTCAAGTAATAAAAAGAAGATATAACTATATGGTATTAGTATATATGAAATTTGATGTTCCTGTATTAGGACAATTTATAAAATTACCAATAACAGGAGAAACAAAAACATATACAATATTAAGATAATATAAAGAAAAAGTTGAGTGAACAATAACTAGTTCACTTCTTTTTTTGTAGAAAAATATAAAAAACAAGAAATTTATACAAATATAGTTCTTGCAATATTCAAACATATAATGTATAATAAATATGATGCTAGAAAGCTATCAAAATATTTAACAAAAGAATGGAAGGGAGATATTATGAATTCAATAGTTAGATTTTTGAAAAACAAAAACACAGTAACAGTAATAGGAGTAATAGCTATAGTAGCAATACTATGGGGAGGATATTACTTTCAATTAAAAAGAACAGTAGATCCAGTACAAGTTCCAGTAGCTGCTTCAACAATACAGCCAAGAACACAAATAACATCTGATATGATTAAATATGTAGATGTTCCAAAAGCATACATATCAGATAATGCAATAACTTCACAAGATGCATTAATAGATAAATATGCTAATTACAATACAGTAATCCCTGAAGGAAGTATGTTCTATAAAGAAACAATAACTGAAAAAGAAGCAATGCCAAACTATATTCAAACTCAATTAAAAGAAGGTGAATATGGAGTAGCATATACAATTAATGTTGCAGAAAATACAATTGGATGGGGAATTATGCCAGGAGATAAAATTGACCTTTACATGAGAGTAAAAACAGATGAAGGTTCAGTAATGCTTGGAAAATTACTTGAAAATGTTGAAATACTTGCAGTAACTGATGATGAAGGAAATAATGTTTATGAAGTAAGCGATGGATCAAGAACACCATCAAAACTAGTATTTGGAGTAAAAGAAGATATATTCCTACTATTATTAAGATCAAATTACATTGATGTAGAAATGTTCCCAATTCAACATGGTGCTTGGATTGATGACAAAGACGCAACAACAAAATTAACAACACAAGAATTAATAGACTACATTAAAGCAAGAACAGTTCAATTATCTACAGATCCAGTTAATAGTACAATAGAACAAGCAAGGTGATAACATGCATGAAAACATGTTCTCCCAAATTGACTTTGGGCCACTTTTAAAATATCTACAAGAAGATGACATAACAGATATCTCATATAGTAATGGTGGGCAAATATGGTTAAAAACCCTATCACGTGGTATATTTAGAATTGAAGATCCAGAAATAAATAACGAATTTATGGAGAAACTAGCATTCCAATGTTCCAACGTAATGGGAAAATCATTCAACTCTGCTCACCCACTACTAGATGCAGAAAGTGCAGAACTTCGTTTTAATTTCGTACACGATTCAGTAGCTCGTAATGGTATAGCTGCTGTTTTGCGTAAAACACCTGCAAAAATAAGACTGGAAAAAGATAAATTACTAGAACAAAAATATGTAACACTAGAAGTACACGATTTTCTATTAAAATGCGTTGAAGGACACTGTAACATAATAGTATGTGGAGAAACAGGTTCCGGAAAAACAGAATTCGTAAAATATCTAGGAGCACATATAAAAGAAAATGAAAAAATAATAACAATAGAAGATACTCTAGAACTTCACTTAGATAGAATATTCCCACATAGAGATATAGTTGCCATGAAGACAAATAATATTGCATCATATTCAGATGTATTAGTTGCCTGCATGAGACAAAACCCTAAATGGATATTACTATCCGAAGTACGTAGTGCAGAAGCCGTAATGGCAGTAAGAAACTCTATATCATCAGGACACTACATCTTGTCAACAATACATGCGGATAAAGCAGAATCAATTCCAAACCGTATGTACAGCCTACTTGAAACAAATCAGGAAATTGATCAATTCTTAAAATCAATTTATAGATATGTTCAAATAGGTGTATATATTAGAGGATACCAAAGCAAAGAAACAAAGAAGTTCGTGAGAGAAATTGCTGGAGTAACAGAATTCTATGTAGATGAAAATAATAATGCAATATATAATAATATTTATAAAAAAGGAATGGATGGAAAGGTTACAAAGAAAAATCCATCAAAATACCTATTAGATTATTTATCAGCACAAGGAGTAATCCTACCTGAAGACTGTATAGTACCAGCAAGTCAAGAAATAAAAGAACAAGACGATTTTGTATTTGAATAATAAGGAGGTAATATGGAAAAATTAATGTTTGTAGCAATAGCCTTTATAATAGTATATGTATTACTATATAGAAGAAATAAAGGAGAAAAATTTTCAGCATATGTAACAGAACAAATAGGAGCCTTATATGACAAATATGCACCTTATTCATTCAAAGAAGTTAGATCAAAAGTAAAAGAACTTGGACAAGAATATACAACAAAACAATATGCATTGCAAGTAGCAATATTTGGTATTGGATTTTCAGTATTAGGATACTTATATTTCTATAATATAATAACTGCATTAATATATGGAGCAATTGCAATATGCTTCGTTCCATATTTAGCATACCTAAGATGTAAAAGAATATATAGTGAATTTATATTTGAGCAAATTCAAGTATACACAACAAACGTTATAATGGAATTTGCAACAACACAAGCATTTGTAAAATCACTAGAAGGAGTATATGCATCAGGAGTATTAGAAGATCCAGTAAAATCAGATGTAAAAGTAATGATAGATATGTCATACGCAAATGGAACAATTGATGCAGCACTAGAATATATGAATAGTAAATATGACTACTTTATAGTAAGAAATATGCATCAAATCTTTCTACAAATAACAAATGAAGGTTCAAGAGATGCTGGTGAATCACTAGAAAATATGTCACAAGATATAGATATGCTTGTAGAATCTGTATATAGAGACAGAATCGATAGAGCAGCATTCTATAAAAAATTCGTACAATTTGGTATAGTACTATACTTAATGGTAATGCTTGTACAATTTATACTAGGAGTTCCAACATATATTGAATCACTTAAAGAATTATACATGGTAGTATTATTACATATCATAGTAATTATTAACACATGTTTCCTAATAAGTGGAACAAAATTCTATAATGAGAATGTAGGTGCTGAATAATGGATATAACAGTATGGATGTTTATAGCAATAGCGGTAATAATATTTGCTATATTAATAATTAATAAAAAAATTGACCATAAAAGATTTGTTCAAGAGTTAGTACCATATTTTCAATTTCTTAAAGAAAAAGACTATGAATTTTTATTAAAACTAAAATATGGAGACGACATTGATAGTACAAAAATGTATAATAAAAGATTAAAAAATGCTGCACTAGGATTCGGAATGGCATTTATAGTAATATTTATAGCTAATTTCGGTTATATATACTTACTTATATCAATAATAGTAGGATTCTTATTATTCAAATTAGAATACATTAACCTAAATAGCTATAAAAAAGCACATATGCATAAAATTGACTTATTGCTACCATACTACTTAAAAAGTTTGGAAATACTTGCACAACACTACACAATACC
>Ga0256405_10001195_pt1 | contig 73776 bp, 73 predicted proteins | sample RumenRJG_02DNA_FD_189096 | JGI IMG/M metagenome (GOLD analysis project Ga0256405, IMG submission 189096) | Bovine rumen microbial communities from Lethbridge, Alberta, Canada - RJG_02 | ecosystem: Host-associated > Mammals > Digestive system > Stomach > Rumen | place: Canada: Alberta...
AGTCCTTGATCTGCGTGTAGGTTGCCCCATCCTGAAATTCGGACATATCCATATCTTCCAAAGAGAACTCAACCCGAATCTTTTTCGAGTCGACCTCGCCCTTGGAAAGCAAGACAACCGTCTCAACAAGGACGCTTTTGACAAAATCGGTCGGGAGTTCCGGCGTAAACGGACGGCGTTCCACTGCATCACAGTGACGGCGGATAATTATGCTTCTGCCAAGGTGCTGTACGGCTATCAGCAGATTGAGAACGCCATCGGCCTCATTGGCCGCTGGATGATTGACTCCTTCCGTGATTATTACGTGTTTTATTACGGACACGGCGAGTTCCTCATGCTGCAGAAGGGGAAATTTGAAGATCACAGGGAACAGATTATCCACGAGCTGAACACGCGCTTTGCACATCCTTGGAAAGGAGAAGACACGGAGGTTTCCCTTTCCATGTCCGCCATGGTGCTGCCGTATGAGATCCTCCCGGAAGAAATGGAACAAATCGATGACCTGGTGGAGTTTGCATTCGGCAAGACCTATATGGAGAATAAAAAGGGGAACAAGGTGTTCTCCAAAGATATCGTAACCGACCTGTACCGTCGGGAAGCGGTGGAGATGGCGCTGGCCAAAGCGCTGGAAGACCGCCGCATCGAAGTGTACCTGCAGCCGATTTATTCCATGGAAGAACATCGGATTACCGGAGCGGAAGCCCTGGCCCGGCTGAAGGACCCGGAACTGGGGTTCATTCCTCCGGATGAATTCGTGCGGGTAGCGGAACGGACCGGCGACATTATGGAACTGGGACGGCAGGTCTTCGAACGGGTCTGCGAGTTTCTGGCCACAGGACAGCCCCAGCGCCTGGGCATCCGGAAGATCAACGTGAACCTGTCCCCGGCCCAGTGCCGGAACGACCAGCTTGCCGCTGAACTTTCGGCTATTGCGGACAAACACGGTGTGCCGCTAAGTCAGATCGATTTTGAAATTACCGAAACTTCCATTGAGGACTATCTGCTGATCCAGAAGCAGATGCTGCGCCTGCAGGAAAAGGGTGCGGAATTTTCGCTGGATGATTTTGGCACCGGCACGTCCAACCTGATCCGGCTGCTGAACCTGCCGATCCATATCGTGAAACTGGATATGTATATCGTCCAGTCCTATTTCAGCGGAAAAACCGGCATTTTGCCGGACATGGTACGCATGTTCCACAACGCGCATGTGGGCGTGGTAGCGGAAGGAATCGAAACGGCGGAGATGAAAGAAGAGCTGGCCGGAATCGGCTGCGATTACCAGCAGGGCTACTATTATTCCCGTCCGGTTCCGCCGGAAGAGTTTGTAGCGTATCTCGAAACTGTACAGTTGTCATAAAGTGCACTGGCGGAGAGGATGTAACATGCATTCCATTCGTATTAAAATTACAGCAGTGACCCTGGCGGCCATTCTTACCAGCCTGGCAGCGTTTATCGGCATCAGCTATTTTACGATGATGCAAGAGAACGATAAGACTTCGGTAGAAACGCTGAACCTGCTGAGCCAGAACGCGCAAAAAACGGTGGACGTCCGGCTGAACAGCCTGAAGCGTTCGGTAGACGTGGTGGCTGACATCGCCGAAGATTCACTGGTGCCTCTTAACCTTGCGGAAGTCGGCGGGGCCAATCGCGCCGCGCGGACGCCCGAACAGGCAAAACAGCTGGATGCATTTATGCAAAAATACTGTGAAGAAGTCAGGCAAGTGTTTGGCAGTATCGCCAACCATTCTGACAGTATCGTCACCTATTATTTTTGCATCAGTCCGGACATCGGCGCCTCGGAACACGGCTTTTTCTATTCCAAAGTGGGGAAGACGGATTTTGAAGAGCAGCCCAAGCTGATCGTCGACAAACTGGATCCTGCGGACAAGGATTCCAACTGGTATTTTTCGCCCATCAGGCGGGGCAAGCCCTGCTGGGTGGGACCCTATCGTTCCCATCTTCTGGGTGGCCTGCTGACGGTTTCCTATGTAGCGCCTGTTTATAAAGAGAACGTTCTGATCGGCGTGCTGGGTATGGATACGCTGTTTTACAGCGTGCGGGCCCCGGTGCATTCGCTGCGGGTGTATGATACCGGTTTCGCCTGCCTGATGGACGAAACGGGACGCATCCTTTACCATCCCCGGCTGAAACCGGAAACGAGGCTGGAAGAAATCAGCCTGAACCTTGATCCGGAACTCTTCCGCAGAGAAAGTAACGGCAGTGAACTGATCCGATATAATGCGGAGGGGCAAAGGCGCCAGGTATCCTTTGCCACCCTCACCAACGGGCTGAAACTGGTGGTAGTTGCGCCTGTGGATGAAATATCCGCATCCTGGCATAAGATGACCCGGTCCATTTTGCTGAGCGCCATAGCCATTCTTGTGGTGTTTGCACTGCTGACCCTGGTTATCGTAGGCGCGGTAACCAAACCGTTGCTGCGGCTGACTTCCGCGTCCCAGAAACTGGCGAGCGGAGATTATAACGCGGAGCTGGACTATGAAGGCGACGACGAAGTCGGAATCCTGACCCGGTCTTTCCGGCAGATGCGCGATCATCTGAAACTGTACATCAGCGACCTGAACAGCCGGGCGTTTTCGGATGCCCTGACGGGCATCAAGAACAAGGGCGCCTTCGAGGCAGTCAAAGAGTGGCTCAATGACGCGATCCGTCTTGGCGGAACGGAAAGCAGACAGGAATTTGCCGTGGTTATGTTTGACTGCAACGGGTTAAAGAAAATCAACGATGAATTCGGTCACGAACGGGGTGACATCTATCTGCGGACGGCGGCCGGAGTCATTTGCCGGACCTTTCTCCACAGCCCGGTATTCCGTATGGGCGGCGATGAGTTTCTTGTGCTGCTCCAGCATGAGGCTTACAGAGAAAGGGAGACGTTACTGCAGGCCTTTGACAGCAGTGCGGAAGCAGTCAATGCGGGCGCGCAGAATCCCTGGGAGAAGGTCAACATTGCCAAAGGCATAGCGGAGTTCCGTCCGGGAGTGGATACCGAAGTAGAGCAGGTGGTGCGCCGTGCCGATGAGGCGATGTACGAGAACAAGAGGCAGGGCAAACTGACGGCGGCTGTTTCCATTCCCAATTTCGAGGCCATCGATTCGTAAATGCACATACCGGCCGGTACGGGATCTTCATAATCCCGTATCGGTTTTTTTATATGAAATGTTTCAGGACACCTGGAACTATATGATATAATAATATAAAAGATTCAACGGATTTTTAGTGAACGCCTGGATAATACTAAGAGGAGGAAGCATCATGGATTACGTGGAATTGATGGAACAGGCCCGTCCCCGGCTGGGAGCAAACTGCAAAGGCTGTCTGATCTGTAACGGCCGCGCCTGCGGGAACAAAATGCCCGGACCGGGCGCCAAGGGCATCGGGGATACGGCGATCCGCAATTATGAAAAGTGGAAGGAAATCCGTATCAACATGGACACGCTGGTGGAACGGAAACCCGTGGACATGAGCCTGGACTTTTTCGGCAAACGCCTGAAATACCCGGTCATCGCCGGACCGGTAGGGCTGGTGGCCGTACATTACAGCGATGCCTATACGGATACGACCTATAACGACGTGCTGGTTTCCGGCTGTGCCGCGGAAGGCATCGTAGCCATGACCGGCGACGGCGCCGACGCCACGGTGATGCAGGCGGCCTGCGGGGCCATTAAAAAAGCCGGCGGCCTGGGCATTCCCACCGTAAAACCCTGGGGATCGGAAACGCTGCAGGAGAAGTTTGCCTGTGTGAAAGACAGCGGCGCTTTTGCCTGCGCCATGGACGTGGACGGGGCCGGTCTGCCCTTTTTGAAAAAGCTGAACACGTCCGCAGGTTCCAAATCGGAAGAAGAACTGGCTGAAATTATCCGCAACGCCGGCGTGCCGTTCATCGTAAAAGGCATCATGACGGTGAAAGGCGCCTTGAAGGCAAAAGCCGCCGGAGCTGCCGGCATCGTGGTATCCAACCACGGCGGCCGGGTGCTGGATCAGTGTCCTGCGACGGCAGAAGTGCTGCCGGAAATCGTGGACGCGGTACAGGGCGAGATGAAGATCCTGGTGGACGGCGGGATCCGTTCCGGCGTGGATATTTTCAAAGCCCTGGCCATCGGGGCGGACGCGGTCATCATTGCCCGTCCGTACGTGACGGCGGTGTACGGCGCTGGTGCGGAAGGAATCCGTGTGCTGACCCAAAAACTGGCGGCGGAGCTGGAAGACACCATGGAAATGTGCGGCGCCCATACCCTGGAGGAAATTACCCGGGATATGGTGAGGTTATAGGAAACAAATTAAAGTAGGAAACGCAACTCACAAGAAACCAAAACACAAAAGTTTATGTAACAGGAAATATATAAGGAAGCGGAGCCCATGAAAGTACGTTGGGAAAAAACAGCCGCAGCGGCGCTGGCCGGATTATTCATTGTAACGGCGGCCGGCTGCGGCGGCGGAGATAAAAATGCCGGCAAAAAGGAAATTCTGAAAGTAGGGGTGACCGGTTTGGCTGATACCCTTGAACCGGCCGATTATGCTGCCGGCCAGACCCTGATCCGTTGGGGCCAGGGTGAGACGCTGGCAAAGTTTGACAAAACCATGCACGCGGTCCCCTGGCTGGCGGAACGCTGGCAGGTTGCCGATGACAAGCTGACCTGGACTTTTACCATCAGGGACAGGGCGAAGTTCTCCAACGGAAACAAGGTTACGGCCGAAGCCGTCCGGTCTTCCCTGGAGCGGACGCTGGCCAAATCCGCGGAGGCGAAACGCTGGGCCCGGATCGGATCCATGAAAGCGGAAGGCCAGACCCTGACCATCAGAACAACGCAGCCGCTTCCCCACTTGCCGGGGGTTTTGTGCGACCCCCGGTTCACCGTCATCGATACCTCGGTGAAAGACCGGGATATCCCGCAAAGGGGACCTGTTTGCACCGGTCCCTATACAGTAACGTCCTTCGCGCGGGACAAAGCGGTCCTGGAAGCCAATCCCCACTATTGGGACGGCCCCGTTCCCTTTAAAGGGGTGGAACTCCCGGTCCTCGCTGACCCCCATACCCGCGCCATGGCCCTGAAGAAAGGGCAGGTGGACGCGGCGTTGGATATTGCTTCCGGCGACCTTACCCTGTTTCAGGATGCCAACACCTTCCGTGTCAGCGAAACGGAGTCTGTCAGTTCCGTCCTGTCCCTGCTCAATGTGAAACCGGGAAAGCCCCTGGCGGACAAACGGATCCGGGACGCGCTGATCTGCTGCCTTGACCGCCCTGCTTACTGCAAGACGCTGCTGAAAGGCACGTTTATCCCCGGCGGTCCGGTTCTGGCGCCGGGCCTGGGATACGGCTACGACACCCTGATGCAGTCGTATGGGAGCAGACAGGACGTGGGAAAATCCAAGAAACTGCTGGCGGAAGCAGGCTGGAAAGATACCAACCGCGACGGCTTCGTGGACAAAGACGGCAAAACCCTGGAAATCGGGTTTACGATCTGCGCCGACCGGGCGGAACTGCCGCTGTTTGCCGAGGCCGTGAAACTGGACGCCAAAAACGTCGGGATCAAGGTGAATATTAAAACAGCGGACCGCAACGCGCTGGAACAGGCGCGCAAAACCGGCGACTATGACATGCTGATCCATACCGGCATGACGACGCTGGCCGGAAGCCCGCTGCATTATCTGGACCGGAACTGGAAATCGGACACAAACGGCAGCAATCCGCAAAACACGTCCGGCTACCGCAATGCAGCCTTCGATGCCTTAAGCGATGCGCTGGCCGCGGAAGCGGATCCGGCAAAACAGAAACAAATGCTCCTCGACATGCAGAATATCCTGCTGGAGGATACGGCGGTCATCGTATTCGGGTATCCGAAGACCAACATTGTCAGCCGTACCGGTATGATCCATGCGGACGTCAATCCCTGCGACCATTACCGGATCACCAGAGACTGGAAGAGAAAGGAATAACGTTACGACCGACAGCAGCCGTGGAATTGATATCATTCCGCGTACCGCGCTGCTCAGTGTATATAAAAGTGCAGATATGATTTACAGTGGTTTATTTTTGTAAATTGTGCTATAATCTATAAATAGTATAAAACCAATTTTTACGAGTAAAGCAGTACTATTATAAATGTAAAGGTCCGGGACCCGATGCAGCCGCCCGCTGCGCCAGCGTTTTCCGAATACGGGTGATGCAAAATGAATAAACTGAAAGAGGGCATATCCCTTCGCAAGATCCATAACTGGCTGATCGTTATCGCTGTCATTGTGTCAGCCTTCATGATTTACTCAACCTATCGGCTCACGAATAACTTCATGCATGTGCGTGACGCCCTGAATGAGAATATCGCGCTGGAAAACGCCATCGACAGCCTGATGGAAGCATCTGACTACCTGACGGAAAATGCCCAGCGTTTTACCGTACACGGCGACCGCCGGTTTATGGACCAGTATTTTAAGGAAGCCCTTAATTCCAAACGGCGGGAACAGGCTATCGACGAAATGCAGCTGGACCCCAAAGCCACCGCTGCCTTGGGACGGCTGCAGGAAGCGCTGCGGCATTCCATCAAACTCATGGACAGGGAATACTACTCCATGCGCCTGGTGGTGGAAGCAAAAGGCATCAAAGACTATCCGGACCAGATAAAACAGGTTAAACTGACCCCTGAAGACGCCGCCCTTTCCCCCGACGAAAAAATGCAACGGGCTGCGGAGCTGGTGCTGGACGACGAATACTATGAACAGAAAAACTCGATCCGCAGGGAAGTGAAAAACAGCCTGGAGGTCGTGGGGGATCTGATCCAGACAGAAGAGACGGAAGCCCTGGACGGTTTCCAGAACGAACTGAACCTGGGCCGGACGGGCATTATCCTCCAGATCCTGGCGATCTTCTTCGTGGTGTGGCTGACCGCATCCCAGGGCATCAGCCCCATCCTGCACGCGGTGGAGCAGATCAAGGCCAACAGCCCCATCCGGGAGAAAGGGGCCAACGAATTCCGGTATCTGGCCAAAGCCTACAACAACCTGTATGCCGCCTACCGGAAAAGCATTGCGAACCTCAACTTCAAGGCCTCCCACGACGAACTGACGGGAGCCTATAACCGGGCCGGCTATGACCTTCTGGTTTCGAGCCTGGACATGAAATCCACGTACCTGCTGTTTTTTGACCTGGATAACTTCAAAGTCATCAACGATACCTACGGACACGAAATCGGCGACAAAGTGCTGCAAAAGCTGGTGCAGGTGCTGAAGGGCAGCTTCCGCTCCGACGACTATATCTGCCGTCTGGGTGGCGACGAATTTGTGGTATTAATGGTGCATGCCGACGAAATGCAGCACCATCTCGTGGAACGGAAAATGGTCAATATCAACCGGGAACTGCAGACGCCTGGAGACGGGATTCCAGCTTTTACTGCCAGCGTAGGCATCGTGCACGGAACCCAGGCAGCGGATGCGGAAGCATTGCTGAAAAAAGGCGACGAAGCCATGTACCAATCCAAGAAGCAGGGGAAACATACCTTTACCTTTTACACAGCGTAAGCTGCCGGAACCATTCCGGTGCAGCGCCTGTTTCCTGAAAAAACCGCGAAAAGAAAGCGAGGGGTATTTGTGGGCCGCGGTATTACGAATCACGAAAGCATGATTTGTAGCGAAGAATTTCTGAAAATCATAGAAGCCATCGATCTCCAGAAAGAAGAAATCGGAGATGTCTACCAGGAACTGAAGAAGTGTTTTGCACCCATTGCAAAGCAATTGCATCTTGCCAGGTCAATGGTAACCATCAACGTGGCGCCCAACGTGTTTGCGCCGACGGGGGAAGTCCGCAGTTTTGCCCTGGTGTATGACGAAAACAGCGGGCCGGACGAACATGCCATTACGGTGGAGCATTATATCGTGCTGGACGCCAATGGCACAGCCCGGATGTGGCCGGTGGGAGACCATGTGTGGACCCCGGCGGAAGAACGCACCATCCGGGTCATGTCCAAGTTCATCTTTATGATGGTAAGCCGTTCCGTATTGATTAAAAAGATGGGGATGCTTTCCTTTATCGACCTGTTTACGGGTCTGGCCAATATGAAAGCCCTTAATCATTTTATCGATCAGATTGAAGCCCAGGGCAGACTGCAGGAGTATGCCATGTGTTTCTTTAACCTGAAAAATTTCAAATATTACAACCAGCGTTATGGGTCCAATCAGGGTGATTACCTGTTGAAACAGTACAGTCTGGAACTGTACCGGTTTATGAAACAGGAGGAAGAAATCGCAGCCCGTCCCGGGGGCGATAACTTTATGGTGTTCCTGAAAAAGGAACGCCTGGCAGACTTTCTGGAGTTTACCAGACAAATTACCATCCTTCTGCAGATGGATGGCAAAACCATTCCGGTACCGATTTCAGGACGGTTCGGCGTATATTTGGGCACAGAACACGATACGAAAGACTCCATGTTCCGGAATGTTTCCATTGCCCAGAGCCGCGCCAAAGAAGAAAAAAAGGACCTGGAGTATTTTACCGAGGAAATGCTGGAACGCATGATGGAAGGGCAGAAGATCGCCGCTTCTTTCCCACTGGCCATGTACAGAGGAGAAATCTTCCCCTACTACCAGCCCAAGGTGGAAGTGCATACCAAAAAGCTGTGCGGGGCCGAAGCGCTGGCACGGTGGAAGAAAAACGGGACGCTGTTGAGCCCCGGCCTGTTCCTTCCGGCGCTGGAACATGCCGGCGAGATGCACAACCTGGATATCTTCATGCTGGAAATGGTCTGCAGGGATATCCGAGGATGGATCGACTCCGGTCTGGAGCCGGTGCGGATCTCCGTGAATTTTGACAAGAGCGACCTGATGATTCCCACCATTGTGCAGGATACCCTGGAGATCCTGGACAAGTACGGACTGAACGGCAGCCATATTGAAATCGAGCTGACCGAGATGTCCTCCTACGACAACATTGAACGGCTGGGACAGTTTATCGACGAACTGCACCGGCACCGGATCATGGTCACCATGGACGATTTCGGCAGCGGATATTCTTCCCTGAACTTTTTGAAGGATACGGATTTCAACATTGTGAAACTGGACAAATCCTTTGTGGACCATCTGGACAGCCACGTACACAAAGACGAAGTGATGCTGCGGGGCATGGTCTCCATGCTGTCCGGCATCGGCGTGGAAGTTGTGGCGGAAGGGGTGGAAACCAAAGAACAGGCCACCTTTGTGAAGGACCTTAACTGCGATGTGATCCAGGGGTATTACTTTGACAAGCCCATGCCGGCCGCCGAGTTTATCAAGAGACTTAAGAAACGGGTATACGACTGAGCGTACGGTAATCTGACAACAATAGCGGCGATGCAGGCAGATTTGCCTGCATCACATGGCGCTTTCCGTATCCTGCAACCGGAAACGAACCGGACGGTACTAACCTATGCATACGATTACATTAAAGAAAGAAATCAGAAGCATCCTGAAACGGGACCTGGTACTGACCATCTCCCTGGTGCTGGCTCTGGTTTCTTCTTTATTTTTCAGGCCCCGCATTTCCTATATTGACTTTCCCGTACTGGGCATGCTGCTGTCCTTTATGCTGGTGGTGGCCGGCTTCCGGCAGCTGCACGTGCTGGAAAAAGCTGCCGGCGTCCTGTTCTCCCGCTGCCGTACCACCCGGCACGTGGGGGCGGTGCTGATTTGGCTGACCTTTTTCCTGTCCATGCTGGTGACCAACGACGTGGCACTTTTAATCTTTGTGCCCCTGACCCTTATCACCGGCAAACAGATGAAGCTGGACGTAGGGCGCATCGTCATCTTCCAGACCCTGGCCGCCAACCTGGGCAGCGCCTGCACCCCCATGGGGAACCCCCAGAACCTGTTCATCTACTACCACTACCAGCTGACGACAAGCTACTTCTTTTCCGTGCTGGGCCCCCTGTCCGTGCTGAGCGCCCTGTGGCTGGCCATCCTGGTATTCGGGCTGCCCAACCGGCCGCTGCAGATGGAACACCGGGAAACGGAAACCGGCCCCCGGCCGCGAATCCTGCTCTTTACCGCCCTGCTGCTGCTGTGCTTTTTGTCCGTGGCCCACGTGGTGAGCCCCCTGGTATGCACCGCCGTCGTAGTGACCGTGGTGGCCCTGACCGACCGCAGCCTGCTGAAACTGGCGGACTACTCCCTGCTGCTGACCTTCATCGGCTTTTTCCTCTTCATCGGCAACCTGTCCCACTGGGACGCCATCCGGCAGCTGCATCACTACTTGCACCACGCCCGGGGCATCGTGTACGTGACCGGCATCGTGGCCAGCCAGTTTATCAGCAACGTGCCCGCGGCCATGCTGTTGGCCGGCTTCACCCGCAACGCCGGGGAACTGCTGCTGGGGGTGGACGTAGGAGGCCTGGGCACCCTGATCGCCTCCATGGCCAGCGTGATCTCCTATAAACTGTACGCCGCCGCCTATCCCCACCAGGTGATGAGCTACCTGCGCATGTTCCTGTTCTACAACTTTGCCGGACTCATCGGCATCGGGAGCATCGTGTACTGGTGGATGGTGAGGTAGGTGGGAAAATAGTTCACAGGTTTTTCACAAATTTTGTCAAAAATTAGCGTTTCTTCGGAAAAAGACTGAAAACAGTCTTGAATTATGAATTTTTGTTCACAATTCAGCCGAAAAAACGCTTTATTTTTTTGTTGCATGTCTTTAAACTAAAACTTGCGTTACGGCGACGCTGATTAAATGAGTCTGTGCAATGGCTGAGTGCTTTTTGCGATTGATACAGTCAGTCACAAAAAAGCAACGGTCAGCGTGCAGACAAATTAATCGGCGCTTTCTAAGCGAAAGGAGGCTGATACGTTGCGGTTGTTCCGATGGCAAGCCAGGAGTTCGGGTGGAAAAGCATATAACGGCGAATACTATGCAGAGAACGAAAAACAGGTTATTGACTTCGTCCACAGGAATTATGGGTATGTCATAAACATTGAAAGAGTTAAAAACAAAAAGGCCTTTCATCATTTATTTAAACCGCGCTTGCAATTTTCAAACAGGGAAAGAGCGAACTTTTATAAACAGCTTTCCACGTTGTTGGATGCTGGCATCCCCATTGTGAAGGGGATTGAAATGGTCGCCGAGAGGTTGAGTGAAAAATACAAGCCGATTTGTACACGGCTTAACCTGAGTTTACAAAGCGGACGCCCTTTATCCTATGCCATGTCCTTACAGCCGGGGAATTTTTCAGAAATGAATGTTTCGGTTGTTGAGGCAGGCGAAGTAAGCGGTCAAATCTCCCAAGTTCTGTTATCGCTGTCTGAATTTTATAAACAGCAGGATAAGCTTGCAAAACTGGTACGCAATGTCTGTATTTATCCGGGCTTTTTGCTCACATTGGCTTTTCTTACATTCATTTTTTTCAGTGTAAAACTGGTACCCTCTTTTGCAGACCTGTATCGATCGCTGGGAGTGAAGGAAACGACTCTTCTGCAGATGCTGCTTTCCGTTTCCAATCTATTGGAGAACCATGCAATTGCTCTTTCCTGCATGTGTGTGGCCGGCGGCAGGTTAATATTGCTGCAGCGTGCAAGCATTCTGTCTCTGCTGATGCGTTTCCCGGGAATCAGGCGGATTCGCCATTCCTTTCTGGAAATTCGGTTTACAAGGCTGATGGCTCTGATGTTACATAGCGGCATATCGTTTCCGGAAGCTATTCTGCGTGCTTCTGTTACGTTGACAGACGCGTCTATGAAGAATAACGCAAAAAAGTTTTCGGAGAATGTTCTGCGTGGTGTGGGCATTACAGAAGCGGCTATGCAGTCGGGTGATCTTTTCAGCCAAACGGGATTAGAATTTTTGAGTATTGGGGAAAGCTCCGGTAATCTGCCGGATATGCTGGACGAGTTTGCTAAAATTCAGGAACAGGAACTTTTTACACACCTCCGGGACATAAAGGCGATTTTAGAGCCGGCGTTGGTTGTCATAATAGCGACAATGATTTTTGCCGTAATGGCTGTCATGCTCTCGCCGCTGTTTGATTTGATGACCCGAATGCCGGAATATACCTGACAGGAGGGATAGCTTTGTTAAAAAGAATTAAAAAAAGGATGCGTTTTGCCGGGAAAGCCGGAGAAAAGAAGAATAATAATAAATGGAATGCCGGTTTCAGCCTGATTGAAGTAATCGCTGTTACGATTATTATCGGCGTAATGGCAACCATGCTGATGCCTGCGATTGACGGTGCAGGTTCGAAGGCGCGCAATGCTAAACTTAAAAATGATCTCGCGACATTGGATCAGGCAATTGCCACCTACAAGCTTGAACAGGGAAGCGTTCCGGCCTCTCTTGATAATCTGGTGCCTGGTTATATTGCCAAAAACAAGGGGTTCAAGGACGCTAAAAACGAAGACTTCCAATATTCCGTATCCGGCAATAATTACAGTCTGACCGGTTCAGACGCGGAAGGCAATACTGTAACTTCAAATGGCAGTGTTGCGGCGGAAACCCAGGGATAACGGATTTCTGCTTGCGGAATGGCTGGCAGGCATTTTTCTGTACGGAGTATTTTTCTCCGGGCTGTATACGGGGATTTCCGGGTATGAAAGAGTATTGGCAACGGTGCAGGTAGAAAACGCGGCCCGGGAGTTTGCTGAGGATATTCTGCGCACAAGGGAAAGAGCCCTGGCGGGTTCCGCTCTCGGATTTGTAGAATTAAGCAGTGGACGTAAAGGGTACAAGGTCTATCGGAGGCCGAATCTGGTTGATAAGAAACGGGATTTTGCGTCGGCTGGGTCTTCAGCGTTGCAATTCAGCAGTATTCCTGCTTACATCATTAAGTTTTCTGTCAATGGTTCTCCTTCTGCAACCGGAGTCTTCGTATTACAGCATGAAAAGTTCAGGTCTGTACAGGCTAAAGTCAGCCTTCAACCTGTTACCGGCAGGGCGCGGGTAGAACGTGTGAGCTTATGAAGCAGAAAAATACTATCTTAAAAAATTATCGAAAAAGGCTTCGGCCAGGGAAAACCGCAGAAGGATTTATTACAGTGATGATGATACCGGCATTTTTGATGCTGCTGGGATTTGCTACAGCAATCGCCGGTTCTGTCTCTTATTCAATACAGGCTATGACGCACAGGAATGAGATGATGCAGGCGTATTCGTTGCTGGAAGATGATGAGGTGACCTGGCAGGACAAAGCGCTATCTGCCAAATGGGAAGAAATGTACAAAACGGATTATGAAAGAGTCGTATCCACACAGAAAGTGGGGCCGTACATTCTTCTTGTTAAAGAAATGCGCCATAAAACTACGGGAAAGAAACTGGTGAATCACATGGAATTTTTACCAATTGGAAAAACAGATGACCATGCATCCTGAAAAGCATGATCATTGCCTTCATAAAAGAATATCTGGCTCAATTCTTTTAGAACTAAACATTATATTCCTAATCATGGTCATGGTCAGCGGTGTTTACTGTAATATGTCTCAAACGGTTCTTAAGAACTACAGAAAAATTCTGGCGGATATTGAAATTGCTCAGGCAGCACGCTATACAGAAAGCATACTTCGTCGCGAACTTTCCTACAATTCGACGCAGGTGAAGCTGAGCAAAGATCTCAATAACAGGGATCAGATTGTCTGCCGGAAAACAGTAAACAATACGCAATCTAATTGGTATCTTTCCAGTGGGGTTTTATACCGCAAAACATTGAGAGGCGCTGCGACAGGAACCAATCCGTTTTCTGGTCCGGATGTTCAGATAACCGGTTTCAGAACCATTCCGTTAGGGAAGGAGAAACTTGGTATCGTGATAAATCTGAGGGAACCGGAAACCGGGTTGGAAAGACAGGCTGCTTTCTCTGTGTTTTTAAGCAATGGTTTAATCGTTCAGTGAAGTTCTGATGAGATGTTATGCAAGTGGGGCAAACGATCGGGAAACAGCGGGAGGATCGGGAAGGAAGCAGGGTTTTATTGTGCTTCCGCTCCTGCTGTTCCTGATGGTTTGTTCAGGTTTGGCCTTATGTTATGGGCGCAGTGTGCTCCGGGAAACAGAGACGGCTCGGGAATTTATGTGTCGGAAACAGTTGGAAATCATTGCGCAAAGCTTTGTGTCTGTTGCCCTGCAACAGGAAAATGAAACGGAATTAGCAGACGCAGTTTATAAATTGCCCTCTTTGCAGCCCGGAAATGATGAAGTACAGGTTTCCGTTTCTGTTAACAGGGTTTCGGATTTAGGCTTGCGGTTTCTGAAAGTTGACGTTTCAGATTCCTTATTGAACAGTTTCATATTGCGGCAATGTGTGTTGTTGCTTCCTGAAGATTTACATCAGCAGTTCGTATCTTCGCCTGTTGTTGTGCTAAGCTCTGACGTGCAGGAAAGATCAGAAGAGAAGAATACAAGCACTATCACAAGCAAATCAGATGGCGTGGTTTTTCCGCAATTTTCTGTGGAAGAAATAGCAATCTGGACTTCGACTGATCTGCCTTCGGCGTCGGAACTGCAACGTGACGGACTGAACGGGTGGATATATTGCAGCAAGGGCATATCCCTTGCTGACGGCCTGAATGTAAGTGGAGATGGAATCCTTGCGTTTGCGGAAGATGCGGCAATTGGCGACAATACCGTGTTTACGGGTCGCATCATAATTCTGGCAAATCGCGATTTGCGTATAGGCAACCGTGTGAAATTAGAAAAAGCGTTGATTCTGTGTCAGGGGAATCTGACCGTTGGATCGGACAGTATTATCAATGGTGCAGTCATGGTACAGAAGAATGCAAAAGTAGACAGTAGATCAAAAATTACCGGTGACAGGGAGGTGTTAGAACCGTTTAAATCAATGGTCAGCTATTAAAGATACAGACTAATGTATCATATAGATTTCAGATGTAAAATTGAATAATGAAAATGAGTAAAATATAGCTCCTTTTTATGTAACAAATCAGATTGGTGCGTATGATACTCATGTTTTTCCTCCAATCCAATCCCCCGTTTTTACACAGCGGGGGATTATCATTTTCCCCAATTTCTCGTGTCCTGTCTCTTCGTATGTGATATAATAAACAATAGAGACTGCGAATTCGCGCCCTGTAGGTTGCCTGCACCCGGGGATGCCGGGTACGGCGCTTCGGCTCCGGAGCAGAGGAACAGACAGAATGCGTCAGATCAATCACAACGAAAGGTGGACTGTGCTATGAAGAATTACGCAAAACCCGGTGAAGTACTGTATCACGTTGGTTTATCGGTGGAGATGCTGCAGGGCGCCAAATATGCCCTGGTGCCCGGGGATCCGGGACGGGTGGAAGGCCTGGCCAAAGCGTTGGACAAGAAGGCCGTGTTTCTGGCAAGCCACCGTGAGTTTACCAGCTGGCTGGCCCGTGTGAAGGGGGAGCCGGTGCTGGTGATGAGCAGCGGCATGGGCGGCCCCAATATCACCTTTGTGGTGGAAGAGCTGGGGCGTCTGGGCGTCACTACCTTTATCCGGGTAGGCACCACCGGTTCCCTGCAGGAAGAAATCAATCTGGGGGATGTGGTCATCTGCAAGGCCTGCGTGCGGATGGACGGGGCCAGCAGGGCCTATGCGCCTATCGAGTACCCGGCGGTGGCGGATCTGGATGTGACCATCGCCCTGCGGGATGCGGCCAGGGAGTTGAAGGTGCCCTTCGGTATGGGCATTGGCGTCACCACGGACAGCTTCTGGCCCGGACAGGAACGGTACGACAGTTTAAACGGCTATGTGCTGCGCCGGTTGCAGGGCAGCCTGAAGGAATGGCAGGCCCTGGGCTGCACCAATTTTGAGATGGAAGCATCCACGCTGCTGACCCTGTGCAGCGTCCACGGGCTTCGGGCCGGGGCCATCTGCGGCGTGGTGGCCAAGCGGACGGACAGCGAGTCCGTGGCGCCCCCCGGCGTATATAAAAAGGCGGAGCAGCGGTTCCAGAAAGTGGCCAAGCGGGCCCTGGAAAAGCTCATTGCCGCGGATAAGGAATAAGACGTGTTTCGGAATCACAGAGAAAGGTTTTCCTGTGTGATCGTGTGTGTGTGAAAATGTGACTGCGGGTTACAGGAGGAATCGCTATGTTGGAAGTTGGAACCGTGGCGCCGGATTTTACCCTGCCGGACCAGGACGGGAATCAGGTTTCCTTAAAAAGCTTCAGGGGACAGAAAGTCATTTTGTATTTTTACCCGAAAGATAATACCCCCGGCTGTACCAAGCAGGCCTGCAATTTCGGGGAGCTGTTCCCCCAGTTCCGGGAAAAGGGCGCGGTGGTGCTGGGCGTCAGCAAGGACAGCGTGGCGTCCCATAAGAAGTTTCAGGAGAAATACAACCTGCCCTTTACCCTGCTGTCGGATACGGAACTGAAGGTGCTCCAGGCCTATGATGTGTGGCAGGAGAAGAATATGTACGGGAAGAAGACCATGGGTGTGGTCCGTTCCACGTATTTAATCGATGAAAAGGGCGTCATCGTAAAGGCGTTCGGTAAGGTGAAGGCGGCGGAGAATCCGCAGCAGATGCTGGAGGTGCTGTGATGGCTCGTGTGATCATTACGCTGCTGGATTCCTTTGGGATCGGCTGGGCCCGTGACGCGGCGGCCTTTGGGGATAAGGGGTCCGATACGTTAGGACATATTGTGCAATGGATGGCGGAAAACCGGAAGAACCCGGACGGCTCGCCCCGGTATCTGGCGCTGCCGAACCTGGCGGTCATGGGGCTGGAAACGGCCCACTGGCTCAGCACCGGGGAAGACATGGCCCATACCATTTCCGATAAGCCGCTGGAAGACCTGTCCCTGAATGCCGGCCGGGTAAAGGCGGCCTATACCTGCGCGTCGGAGGTGAGCAAGGGGAAGGACACCCTCAGCGGCCACTGGGAGATCGCCGGTGTGCCGGTGGATTTTGACTGGGGCTATTTTCCCGACCAGCCCCACTGTTTCCCCCAGGAGCTGATGGATGCTATTATAAAGGAAGGAAACCTGCCCGGGGTGCTGGGGGAAAAGCTGGCCAGCGGTACGGAGATCATCAAAGAGCTGGGAGAGGAGCATATGCGCACCGGCAAGCCCATTATCTATTCTTCGGCGGACAGCGTGCTGCAGATCGCCTGTCACGAGGAGAGCTTCGGCCTGGAACGGCTGTATGATCTCTGCAAGCTGAGCTTTGAACTGGTGAAGCCCTATAAGATCGCCCGAGTCATCGCCCGTCCCTTTGTGGGCACCAAGGCGGACGATTTTCAGCGGGTAGCGGCCCATCGGCACGATTACGCGGTGCCGGCCCACGAGGACACGCTGCTGGATAAGCTGGTGGCGGCGGGGGGCAACGTGTATGCAGTGGGGAAGATCGCCGATATTTTCGCCCACCGGGGCATTACGAAGCATTATCCCGCGGCGGGGCTGGACAAGATTTTTGACGCTACCCTGCAGGCGGTGAAGGATGCGCCGGACCGGACGCTGGTGTTTGCCAATTTTGTGGATTTTGATTCGTCCTTCGGCCATCGCCGGGACGCCCTGGGTTACGGGGAAGGGCTGGAGTATTACGACAGCCGCCTGCCGGAACTGTGGGCGCTGCTGCAGCCGGACGATGTGCTGCTGGTGACGGCGGACCATGGCTGCGATCCTACCTGGAAGGGAACGGATCACACGAGGGAAAAGATCCCGGTGCTGTTTTACGGACAGAATGTGAAACCGCAGCAGCTTCCGCCTTTTAAGATTTTCAGCGATATCGGCCAGACTCTGGCGAACTATCTGGGCGTGGGCCCGTTGGGGCACGGAACCGCGGTGGATATCTGGAAATAGCAGATGCGTGGCAGAGCCAAAGGGCGCTAGGCTGCAGCAGGTGTTTTGTGAAGATGTCGCGGCTTGCGTGGATTTCGGTTTGCCCTTTCCGGTTCCATAAAAATGACACAATTGTTTTGTATACTAATCCCGGGTTGTAAAAGAGTCAATCCTGTTTCAGATATTATATATTGGAAGAAAGAACGGATTTCGGCCTGGCAGGGGGTGAAGCATTATGAAGAAACTGTTTTTGCTGTTGGCGATGCTGGCAGTCTTTTGCAGCGGCGTCGCCGGGGATATTTCCCCGTTAGAAGGGGCGCCGGTGCTGGGGATGCCAAAAGCGGAGGCCTTTGAGACGAAGCCGGTGAATTTTGTGGTCATCGACCGGGCCCGTAGCGTGGGCAAGGCGGATATGCGGGGCTGGATCCAGATGGTGAAGATGGATTACCATGTGCCCTATTACCGGCTGATGGACGACAACACCAAGGCCAATGCCGCGGTGGATGAGATGTTCGCCAAAAACCCGAAGCCGGACAAGGAAGCCATGAAGGCGGCGGCGGAGCAGGCGGGCTGTGGCGCCCTGGTGGTGATGGTGGTGCATCGGATGGATTCCTACCTGGTAACCAGCCATTCGCCTTTTGATCATGACATGGAAACCTATGTAAGGACCTTTGCCTATGCGGATATGTATGCCTACAATTCCGACGGCAACAAGTTTATCCGGCGGTTCCTGCGGGAAACGGACCTGAAACCCCTGGGACTGGCGGAAGAACCCTCGGATACCATTAAATGGACCCTGGGTAATCTGTTAAATAAAATGGAAGGAAAACCGCAGATCTGATGACCGTTCTACAGGCTGCGCCCTTGGGGGAGGCAGCCTGTATCCCGTTGCCCGGGCCTTGGGCCGGCGTGGCGGAAGAACGGGAAGAAAACGCTGCGGTACGTGAATATCGTTATGCCAAAACCGGAAGATTTTGAAGTGATCAAGGCGCGGCGCCCGAACTGGGAGTTTCTGCAAAAGCTGCCCCGGGAGCTGCATGGTTTTACGTTTAAGGAAGGAGGGTCCCAGTTCCGGCATGAGTACATGCTGGCGGCCTATGAGAATGTACCGACCCGGCGACGGCTGGAGCTGGTCTATACGGATGAGACCTTTGATTATGTGCCCGTCCGCCAGGTGGGGCTGCAGCGGTACCGGGATTTCCGTTACATCACACGGGACAAGGACCAGTTTGAGGAATGGATCAACCGGTATATAGACCGGCTGGTGGAGGAGACGACGCCCACCCATATTCCCCATTCCCATTTCGTGCTGGAGCATAAGGGCATCTTTGACTGGCATTTTCCGGACAGGCTGCCGGACCGGATCGGGCCCTTTGAGAAGTTCATCATCCCCCAGTATCCGCTGCCGTTCCTCAACAACTGCACGATCATTCTGGACTATGCAGACTTTGCCACGGGCAGCGAGGTGGTGTTCCTGTATAACCAGGTGCGCAACATGTTCTATGCGGAAAATAAGATCCGGTATATCCCCAACACGATCCACGATTTTGACGCGAAAAAGCTGGTGGATCTGGAAGAGCTGCTGGAGGAAAGGCTGGAACCCTACCTGCGGGAACTGGCAAAGCAGTTGGGATATCCGGACGTCGCCCCATGAAATTGTGCCGCGTTTTTGTAAAAAAGCTTGACAGCAACGAAGAAATAACCTATACTAATAATGCTTGATGAAAGAACGGCCCGGTGGTTCAGTTGGTTAGAATGCCGCCCTGTCACGGCGGAGGTCACGAGTTCGAGTCTCGTCCGGGTCGCCATTATGCCTCGGTAGCTCAGTTGGTAGAGCAAGGGACTGAAAATCCCTGTGTCCACAGTTCGATTCTGTGCTGAGGCACCATGTTGCGGAAATAGCTCAGTTGGTAGAGCACAACCTTGCCAAGGTTGGGGTCGCGAGTTCGAGTCTCGTTTTCCGCTCCATTGTTTATAAAAGGAGCAATCCTTTTCATGTATGGGCAGTGTAATTCCGCAGCCTGGGCCGAAAGTCCGGGAGACTGCAACCGCTGCCATATACAGAGTAGGTACGGCGACATAGCCAAGCGGTAAGGCAGAGGTCTGCAAAACCTTTATCCCCGGTTCAATTCCGGGTGTCGCCTCCATACCTTCTGCCGAGGTGGCGGAACTGGCAGACGCACGGGACTTAAAATCCCGCGGGTAGAGATACCCGTACCGGTTCGATTCCGGTCCCCGGCACCAGTAAAAAATTGCCTGTCCTTTCCGTGAAAGGGCAGGTTTTTTGTAGTGCGCCAATGCCAGGCGCACTACAAAACATGAGCCAGACCATCATCTTGGTCTGGCTTTTTCTTTATGCGGGGGAAGGGCATAGTTTCTTATTGAATGCATCGGATTACTTGTGGTATAATATACTGATTAATATGGGGTAGTTTGCGTTTGATTTGCTATAAGAGTAACGGAAAACCGGAGCTTATTATGGTATGATGCGGCGCAAACTGTTTTACATTGTTTGCGGAAGATGTTCAGGCTTCTGCGTGATGGAGGGCGCGGTAATGCAGAAAAACACAGACTGGCTGGCCGGTGAATCTTTTTTGCGTGAAAATGCAAAAGAGATGCTTCCTTTCATAAATGAATACGGACACTGTACGCTGGAACCGGATGGACTGGAGCGATATTTTGAGGTGCTGCTGACGGGCATCGCGGCCCAGCAGCTGCCCCCGGAGTCCAGCGCAAAGATCATGGAACAGCTGCGGCATCTGGCGGGGAACCCGGTGATACCGGAGAAGCTGCTGGCCCTCACGGACGAGACCATTGCCACCTGCGGCCTCTCGGCAATCAAGATAACGTATATGAAGGAATTCGCCCGGCTGGTGTTGAATCGTACCATTGATTTTACGGCTTTTGCGGAGATGACGGACGCCCAGATCGTCAAGCTGCTGAAAACCGTGCGTGGGCTGGGGCAGTGGACCATCGAAATGTTCCTGCTGCTTTCCCTGTGCCGCCCGGATGTGTTGCCGGGAGATGATTTTCTGCTGAAAAAGGAAATGCAGAAGCTGTGCAAACTGAAAGAAGTTCCCAAACGGGGACAGCTGAACAAACTGATGGAACCCTGGCGGCCCTGGCGGAGCCTGGCCGTATGGTATCTGTGGCAGCACAGTGCGGAGAGTAAGAAAAAACCATAAGGCGCAGTATCGTGCCTGAATTATGCTGAAAGGGAGAACATGAGCAAACCATCGGAAACGATTGCGTGATTCCATGAGATGAAATTCGCCGTTGTGGCGAGACTGTTTGAGAGGCGCAGCCTCGAGTTTCGAAGCCACAGGCGAATGAGTCCATGGAATAGAAATCGTTGACGGGTTTGCGATGTTTTTCCCTTTCGGCAGGAGTTAGGGATTGATATTTTTAGTGTAGGATTTTGAGGTAAAAAATGAGCACTTTTTTTGAACAGATAAACATACTTCCCAAAGTGAGGGAAAATTTGCAGAAGATGGGGATTAAAACGCCCATGCCGGTGCAGCAGCAGGCGATTCCTGCCCTGCTGAAAGGGCGGGACGTGCTGGCCCGGGCCCAGACGGGAACCGGTAAGACGCTGGCCTTTCTGATCCCCCTGGCCCAGAAGATTGACCCGGCTAAAAAGTACGTGCAGGCATTGGTCATCACGCCGACACGGGAACTGGCCCAACAGGTCAACGAAGTGATGAAGCAGGTGCTGGAAGGACTGGATATCTCCACGCTGGCGGTCATCGGCGGCCGTGATTTTGAAACCCAGAAGAACAAGCTGGCAGGCAAGGCCCAGGTGCTGATCGGCACCCCGGGACGACTGCTGGACCATATTGAAAAAGGCAATACGGACTTGGGCGGCGTCAAGTTCCTGGTGCTGGACGAAGTGGACGAAATGCTGGCCCAGGGCTTTATGGACGATGCGGCGAAGCTGATTGCCATGACCGGTCCGGAACGGCAGACCATGCTGTGTTCCGCTACCGTTTCGGAAGAGATCAACAAGCTGGGACGGAGCATGACCACCAACTGTCAGGTCATTGATGTTACCCCGGCAGAAACGGTGGTAAAGGCGATTCAGCAGATCTGCATCCGCACCACGGAAGAAAAGAAACCGGAGCTTCTCATGAAGCTCATCGACAGACTGAACCCCTATCTGATGCTGGTCTTCTGCATCAGCAAAGAGCGGGCGAAAGAAGTGGACGCCTTTTTGGGCGAACATGGCTATAACGTGGCCGTGCTCACCGGTGACATGAGCGCCGCAAAACGCAAAACGGTGATGAAAGAGTTCCGTGACGCCAAAATCCAGATTCTGGCGGCCAGTGACATTGCGGCCCGAGGACTGGACGTAGAAGGCGTGACCCACGTCATCAACTACGACGTGCCCCATGACGCAGATTGGTATGTGCACCGGGTAGGCCGCACAGGCCGCGCCGGTAAAGACGGCGTCGCCGTTACCCTGTACACGCCGGAAGAACTGCGCTGGCTGCACAATATAGAGAAAAAGCTGGGCGTGACCCTGGAAAAGCAGACAGCAACCGGCCGCAAAATCGTGCGCCGGACCCGGATCGCTGCCGCCCGGAGACGGGAAGCGGAACAGAAAAAAGAAGTCCCGAAATCCAGAGGCCGCAACTCCGTCGCGGACAAACGCCATGCCCCGAAGACCGGCTCCAACCGCCGGCAGGTCAGCCGCCAGGCAGCCCGGGAAGCCTCCATGGCGTTAAAAGAAAAAGCCAAAAAAGCGGCGAAAAAGAGAAACAATAAAGAGTAAATAGAATTTGTAGTCATAAAAAGACTGAAGCAAAACATCGGGAATGATTGCGTTATTCCATGAGATGAAATTCGCCGTTATGGCGAGATTGTCTGAGGGGCGCAGCCCCGAGTTTCGAAGCCATAGGCGAATGAGTCCATGGAATAGCAATCATACACGGTTTTGCGAAGTCTTTTCCTGACTTACTAAATCCATTTTTAGTATACAGGTGATTTAATTTGTTTTTAAAATCAGTTACAGCCTTCGGGTTCAAATCCTTCGCGGACCGCACCGCCCTCGAATTCGGCGCGGGCATCACCGCCGTGGTAGGACCCAACGGTTCAGGCAAAAGTAATATATCCGATGCGGTGCGCTGGGTGTTAGGCGAACAGAGCGCAAAATATCTCCGTGGCAGCAAAATGGAAGATATTATCTTTTCAGGTACCAGCAGGCGCCGTGCCTTAGGCGTGGCAGAAGTGACCCTGGTCTTCGACAACCGGGACCACATGCTGCCGTTGGATTTTGACGAGGTGAGCATCACCCGTCGCCTGTACCGTTCCGGCGACAGCGATTACGCCATCAACAAGAAAAACTGCAGATTAAAGGATATACTGGATCTGCTGGCGGATACGGGCATGGGCAAAGGCGCCATGTTTCTCATCGGGCAGAATAAAATCGACGAAATCCTGAACAGCCGTCCGGAAGACCGGCGCTCTATCTTTGAGGAGGCGGCAGGCATCGCCCGGTTCCGTATGCGGAAGAAGGAAGCCACGCGCCGTCTGGACGATACGGCCAACAACCTGACCCGCATCAACGACATCAAGAGCGAAGTGGAGAGCCGGGTAGAGCCGCTGCGGATCGAGTCGGAGCGAACCATGCGCTACAACGAACTGAACGGGAAACTGCGGCTCTGCAAGCTGACCCAATTCGTGCAGCGGGTGGAAACCATCGAGCAGGCCCGGGCCAAACTGCAGCAGGAGCAGGAGGACTGCAACCTCATCTTTCTGGAAAAAAGCACGGAAGTGAGCGAGCAGGAGGCGTTCCTGACCGAATTGCAGCAGGAGCTGGACGCGCTGAACGACCAGGTGTCCCACATCCAGGCCGGCATCACAGAAAAAGAAAAGGCGCTGGAAGCCATCAAGGGCGAAGACGCCGTGCTGGACGAACGCATTGAGCAGAGCATCAGGCAGCAGGGGAATATTGCCAAACGCGACGTGAAGCTGCAGGAACAGATCAAACAGTGGACGGCCCAGATGGAAACGCTGGCCAAAGAGTTTGACGTGCTGGAAGCCAAACGGGACGAGGCGGCTGCGCAGGTTACGAATCTGGAACAGCAGCAGCAGGAACGTATGCAGGCCCAGAAAGATAACGAGGCAAAGATCCAGGAGCTGACGGACAGCAATTTTGAAGATATGCGCAAAATGGTGGAATTGCGCAATGAGATCCGGCAGTTGGAAACGGAACAGGAACAACGCATGAACCGCCGCAACCGGCTGAAGGACGATGTGGACGCCGCGGAACAGCGGGTGACGGAATTAACGGAAGAACAGCGGGGGCTGATTTCCCGCAAGGGGGAACTGGAACAGGATGTTGCCCGCTATATAAAAGAAGGAAACGAACTGGCGGCCAGGGCGGCGGAAAAACGCAATGTCTTTCAGGACGTGGATAAAAAATATAACGAATGCCAGACGCAGATTGCGGCGGTGGAATCCCGGCTGCACCTGCTGCGGGATATGCAGCAGTCCCTGGAAGGCTTCGGCTTCGGCGTAAAAGCGGTCATGCAGAGCCGGGAAGGCTGGTATGCGGACGTGATCGGGCCGGCTGCGGCGCTGATCTCCGTGGAACCGGAGTATGTGACCGCGATGGAAACGGCATTGGGCGCCGGCGCCCAAAATATCGTGATTCAGTCGGCGGACGCGGCGAAGCAGGCAATCCGGTATCTGAAGGAGCGCAAAGAGGGCAGGGCGACTTTCCTGCCCCTGGACACCATAAAAGAACCGGTGCTGAAGGCGGAGGAAAAAGCGCTGGCCAGACTGCCGGGGGTCCGGGGCTTTGCGGCGGACCTGCTGCAGTGTAAGGAAGACGTGAAACCGGCAATCCGGTTCCTTATCGGCCGGGTGCTGGTGGCGGAAACCATGGATCATGCCATGGAGGCGGCCAAAAAGAGCGGCTTCCGGATTCGGGTAGTAACGCTGGACGGCGACGTGGTAAATACCGGCGGTTCCCTCACCGGCGGCAGCCGCCCGAAGAAAGAGTCCGGCTATCTGACCCGGGAACGGGATGTGAAAGCGCAGGAAGCGGCGTTACGGAAATGCAATAAAAACCTGCTGGCCATTCAGGAAGAAAAGGAAGTCCTGGAGGATGAACTGCAGGAACAGGAAAAACGGCTCTCCGTGTTGCGGGATACTGTGCAGCAGAAGAACATCCGCCTGACGGAGATGAAAGCGGAAGAGCAGCGCCTGTCCGATGAGCTGAAACGGGAGAACGAGGCGCTGGAGCTGGCCATGGACACCCGCAGCCAGCTGGCAAACGAATATCTGTCCGTGCGGCAGCTGCTGGCGGATAAACGAAAGCCGCTGCAGGAGATGGAGGCGGCTAACGAAGAAGCGAAGAATACGCTGGACGCGCTGCAGAAGAAGATATCGTCTGACAAGAGCGCGTTGGAAACGCTGGCGTTACGATTGCAGGATGCACGGGTCCAGGCGGAAACCGCCAACACCCAGCGGCAGCTGAAGAGCGAGCGCATGCAGCAGCTGGACAGCGATCTGGGACGGCTGCAGGCTGAGTTCAATGCGGATACGGACGAACACGAAAAGTTAGAAAAGACCATTGAAAGCAGCAAACAGAAAAAGACCGAGCTGGTGGAACAGAGCAAGGCGCTCATGCAGGAATTGCAGGATATCCTTACCGGCCAGCACGATTATACGGAGCAGCGGCTGGATTTGACCCAGAAACAGGGGGCGGCGGGGGAAAAGCTGAAAACTCTGCGGGGCGAGCTGGCCAAAGCGGAAGCCAAAGTGCATCAGAACGAGGTAGACAACGCCAAGCTGGAAAGTGATTACCAGAATGCGCTGGAGCAGCTGACTTCGGAATACAAGGTGAATCTGGCGGAAGCCAAAGAAGAGGCGAAAGCGGAAGGCGTGCCGGAGGACAAGAGTGAAGCGGCCCTGCGGCGGATGCAGGCTTCGCTGCAGCGGCAGATGGATGACCTGGGGTCGGTGAACCCCGGCGCCATTGAAGAGTACAAAGCGGTCAGCGAACGCTATGAGTTCTTGCAGAAGCAGTATACCGACCTCTGCGAGGCCCGGGACAAGCTGGAGTCCGTTATCTCGGAGATCAATGCGGGGATGACGAAACGGTTTAAGGAAGCTTTCGGCAAGATCAACGGCTTTTTCCAGAACACCTATGTGCAGCTCTTTGGCGGCGGCACTGCGGTGCTGAAACTGTCGGATCCGGACAATATTCTGGAGTCCGGCATTGACATCGAGGCGCAGCCTCCGGGGAAAAAACTCCAGAGCCTGTTCCTGCTTTCCGGCGGGGAACGGGCGCTGACGGTCATCGCGCTGTTGTTCGCCCTGCTGAGTTACCATCCGTCGCCGTTCTGTATTCTGGATGAGATCGATGCGCCGCTGGACGACGCCAATATCGGACGCTTCTCCAAATTCCTGGAAGGCTATGCCATGCAGACCCAGTTTATCGTCATCACCCACCGGAAGGGCACCATGGAAGCGGCCAACGTGATGTACGGGGTGACCATGGAGGAATCCGGCGTATCCAAGATTCTTTCCGTGAAGATGAGCGACAAGCTGGTCAAGGACAGCGTATAGTGATTGTTAATAAGAGTTTATTTTACATATAGAAAGGAAGTAGCGCCATGGGCTTTTTTGAGAAACTGAAGTCGGGGCTGACCAAGACGCGCCAGAATTTCACCAACCGGATCACGGAACTGGTGGGCATGTCTGCCAAAGTGGATGAGGATTTTCTGGAAGAGCTGGAGATGATTCTGCTGACGGCCGACGTGGGTGTGAAGACTACGGAAAAACTGATCGAGGATGTGCGTCAGGCAGCTAAGAAAAGAGAAATCAAAGGGACGGAGGATGTGCTTCCGTTCCTGAAGAAACAGATTGCCGCCATGTTGAAGGACGACGGCGTGCGGACCCGTATCGGAGCCCGCCCCACTGTAATTCTGGTGGTAGGCGTCAACGGAGTGGGGAAGACGACCACCATTGGCAAACTGTCCAACTACTTCCGTCTGTTTAATTACAAAGTGATGATGGCGGCAGGGGACACGTTTCGTGCCGCAGCCTCTGCCCAGCTGAAAATCTGGGGCGAGCGGGCCCAGTGCGATGTAATCGCCCACGAGGAAGGGGCGGATCCCGCTGCGGTTGTGTTTGATGCGCTGAAAGCGGCCAAGGCCCGGGGCACGGACGTGCTGTTTATTGATACGGCAGGGCGTCTGCATAACAAAGTCAACCTGATGAACGAGCTGGGCAAGATCGACCGTATCATCAAACGGGAAATTCCGGAAGCGCCCCACGAAGTGTTCCTGGTGCTGGACGCCACCACCGGACAGAATGCTATCACCCAGGCCAAGGTGTTCACGGAAACCACCAAGATTACCGGTGTGGTGCTGACCAAACTGGATGGCACGGCGAAAGGCGGCGTGGTGGTGGCTATCCGGGAAGAACTGGGCCTTCCGGTAAAATGGATCGGTATCGGGGAAGGAATCATGGATTTCCGTCCCTTTGAACCGGAAAAGTTTGTGGACGCGTTGTTTGCCACGGATGAGGAAGAAGGGTAAATGTTTGCGGTTATTGTCAATACCATTACGATACTGATTGGCGCTTCCGTGGGGCTCCTGCTTCGCAAGGGGCTGCCCGAGTCTGTTTCCGATGCCATGATGAAAGGCCTTGGTCTGTGTACAATCTTCATCGGTATCCAGGGGATGATCGAGGAAGAGTATATTCTGGTTTTGATTTTATCTACTATTGTGGGTATCGTCATCGGTGAACTGCTGGATGTGGACGGACGCATTAACCGGGCTGCGGAACGGCTGACCTCCCGTTTTAGCGGGAAAGGGGAAGGGGCGAAGATCGCCCAGGCCTTTGTGACCTCCTGCCTGATTATGAACGTGGGGGCCATGACCATTGTGGGTTCCCTTGACGCAGGCCTGCGGGGCAATTTCGGCATGCTGTATACCAAGTCCCTGCTGGATCTGATCTCCGGCATCCCCATGGCGGCGGCTATGGGCGTGGGCGTCATGGGCTCCGCGCTGTTCACGCTGGTCTTTCAGGGCGGTATCGTGCTGCTGGCAGAATACATTGCCCCTTATTTATCCGAAACGCTGATTAAGGAACTGGTGAGTACCGGCAGCCTGATGATCCTGGCCATCGGCTTTAATATGCTGGGTGTAACCAAATTGAAAGTGTTAAATTACCTGCCGGGCCTGCTGGTGGTTCCTTTGGCGCTGAAGCTGATGCAGGCGCTGGGGTTTTGAGTAATATCTTTCGTCCAACATCTTGCGCTTTCGTCCAGATTATGTAAAAAGTGGATGAAAACTAACGGTTTGGACGAATACGGAGTGTCGTTCAACAGAAGCAGGTTAAAAATATTTTAAGCTGTCAAGCAAAAATACTTGACAGCTTTTCTTAATCCGTGTATAATGCTCATGTTGAGCAGAAGGGAATGAGATTGACACAATGGCGGCAACTGATTTTAACGACCGGATCCGGTTCGGCAGTCTGTATGAAATCTACGGCGCCCTGCTGACGGAAAAGCAGCGGCAGTGCCTGGAGCTGTATTTTTGTGAAGATTATTCCCTGGCGGAAGTCGCCGAAGAAATGAACGTGTCCCGGCAGGCTATCCACGATTTACTGAAGCGGGTGGAGCAGACGCTGGAGCATTATGAAGAAATGTTGGGCTTTTTGCAGCGCGTGGAAAAGATGAGGATGCTGACGGTTGAAGCGGAAGCGATCCTGGACGGCGCGGCAGAAAAACATAAAGATATACAGATATCCCGTTTGCGGGAGATTTTGCAGGAATTGAATGATGAAAGCAGGTAACTGAATGGCTTTTGAGAGTTTATCAGAACGGCTGCAGAACGCGATCAAGATGTTCCGTGGCACCAAGGAGATTACGGAAGAGGATCTGAAGGCGCCCCTGCGGGAAGTCCGCATGGCCCTGTTGGAGGCTGACGTAAACTTTAAGGTAGTTAAAAACTTTGTTGCAAAAATCAAAGAGCGCGCGTTAGGCGCGGAGATTCAGCAGAACCTGAGCCCCAGCCAGCAGATTATCAAGATTGTTGACGAAGAGCTGACGGAGCTCCTGGGCGGAACCCAGGCCAAGCTGACGGTGGCGGATAAGCCGCCTACCATCATCATGCTGGTAGGTCTGCAGGGTACCGGTAAAACCACGACGGTGGGTAAGCTGGCCTTCAACCTGAAAAAGAAGAAGAAGAGCCCGCTGCTGGTGGCCGCCGACGTATACCGCCCGGCTGCGATTACCCAGCTGCAGGTACTGGGCGAGCAGGTAGGCGTGCCGGTGTTCTCTCTGGGGAACGAGGTGTCGCCGGTTGAGATTGCCCGGCAGTCGCTGGAAAAAGCGGCGCACCTGGCCTGCGATACGATCATCATCGATACCGCCGGTCGTCTGCACATTGACGAGAAACTGATGGAAGAACTGCAGAATATCAAGGCAACTGTACAGCCTCACGAGATTCTGCTGACCGTGGACGCTATGACCGGCCAGGACGCCGTGACCGTGGCGGACACCTTCAATAAAGACCTGGGCCTGACGGGTCTGGTGGTGACCAAACTGGACGGCGATGCCCGGGGCGGCGCGGTGCTTTCCGTGCGGGAAGTGACCGGCTGTCCGGTGAAATTCGTAGGTATGGGCGAAAAGCTGGACGCGCTGGAACCGTTCTATCCGGACCGTATGGCTTCCCGTATCCTGGGCATGGGCGATATCCTGTCCCTGATCGATAAGATCAAAGATACCACGGATCTGGCCAAAGCGCTGGAGATGGAGAAGAAGCTCAAGAAAGACGAGTTCACCCTGGAACAGTTCCTGGAGCAGATGCAGCAGATTAAAAAGCTGGGCTCCCTGGATACCATCCTGGGCATGATTCCCGGCATGGGCGGCATCAGCCAGAAGCTGAAAGAAGCCAATGTGGATGAAAAGGAATTCGCCAGAGTAGAAGCGATCATCCGGTCCATGACGCCGAAAGAACGGCAGAAACCGGAGATCATCAATGGCAGCCGCCGCAAGCGCATTGCCGCCGGCTGCGGTATGAAGGTTCAGGACGTGAACCGCCTGCTGAAGAACTTTGACGACAGCAAGAAGCTGATGAAGAAGATGCAGGGAATGGCCAAGTTTGCTTCAAAGGGCGGCAAAATGCTTCCCTTTATGCATAAATAGGCGTAAGGGACTGTACCGTTCCGAAGCCTGGGGGAGAGACGGCGCTGTGTTTCAGGTCTGAACTCCCGATTGAATTAACCGGTAATAAGTCAAAAGTTTGAATTCCATGATAAGGAGGTGAAACTGAAATGGCAGTAAAGATTCGTTTAAAACGTATGGGTGCTAAAAAAGCTCCGTTCTACCGTGTAGTTGTAGCTGACGCGCGTTTCCCGCGTGACGGCAGATTTATCGAAACCATCGGCACCTATGATCCGACTACCACTCCGGCAGCCGTAAAGATCGATGAGGAAAAGGCCCTGAAATGGATGGGCAATGGCGCACAGCCGACTGATACCGTGAAAAACCTGTTCAGCAAACAGGGTATCATGAAGAAGTTTGCAGAAGCTAAAAGCGCGAAATAAGTAAGGGGGCGTGATTTGCATGAAGGAATTGGTAGAAGTTATGGCCAAGTCTCTGGTTAGCAATCCGTCTGCAGTGACAGTGGAGGAGGAAACTACTGGTACAACAACTGTACTCCGCCTCCATGTTGCCCCTGAAGATATGGGTAAGGTAATCGGTAAACAGGGCCGTATTGCAAAAGCGATCCGCTCCGTTATGAAGGCGGTTGCAACCCGTGAGAATGTGAAAGTTATCGTAGAGATCGTTGAGTGAATGATTCACAGCTGAAACGTAAAGGTGGTTAATTATGGCAGATTCTATGTGGATCCGTGTTCCCGTTGCGATGAAAGCAAAGGTTACGGAAGATTTGAAACTGAAAATTATTGGAGACCTCCAAAATACAATAAAACAAATGGAAGCAGACCTGAATCAGTTTGATTTCCAGGCGAAACAGGTGATGAACCAGGCTGCCAACGATCTTTCCGCAGCTCCCCGTCTGCGCGAGCAGATTGAGGTGGAACGCCGGAAACGTACCGACGCGAAAGCGGAAGCGGAAGAACAGCTGAAGCAGGCGCAAAATCTGCAGCTTGGCGCGGAAATCGGCTACGGTACGCCGTTGGAACGCATGGTTGAAGTCAAAGTGGGCGATAACCTGCAGGCGCTGATGGGTGCGGAAATCTTAACGGAAGACGGAAAGATCATCGCTTTCCGTATGTGAGAAACGCAATGCAAAAAGTTGTATTAGGTCAGATCGTCGCTCCGCACGGTGTGCGGGGCGATTTACGTATTATGCCGCTGACTTCCAACACGCAGCTGTTTATGGACATGGACTATCTGCTGCTGCCTGATGACCGGCGGCTGCAGATCGTAAAGGCCCGGCCTCATAAAAACATCATGCTGGTTACCGTGAAAGAGGTTACCTCCATAGAGGAAGCGGAAATGCTGCGGGGCCAGAAAGTGTCCGTGTACCGGGAAGATATGCCGGAGCTTCCGGAAGGCCGTTACTATGTAGGCGACCTGATCGGTCTGCCGGTATTGGACGAAGAGGGCGGACAGATCGGCGTATTCAAGGACGTGCTGCAAACCGGCAGCAGGGATGTGTATGTGATCCAGCCCCCGGAAGGCAAGGACATCCTGGTGGCTAACATTCCGGAAAACATCCGGAAAATCGACCTGCCGAACCGGCGGATCATAGTCCGTCTGCCGGAATGGGACGAGGAAGAAATACGGTAACCGTTCTTTGTGAAATGCCTGCGTAAGGATCGGCAATGAGGAAGAGATACGATGAAATTTGTCTTTGTCACCCTGTTTCCGGAACAGATTGAAGCCGCGGCAGGCTACAGCGTGCTGAAGCGCGCCCTGGACACGGGCATCATTGCGATGGAATGCGTCAACCCGCGGGACTTTTCTCTGGACCGGCATCATTCGGTGGACGACGCGCCTTTTGGGGGCGGCGTGGGGATGGTGCTGAAACCGGAACCGGTGGTGGAAGCGATTAAAGCAGCGAAGGCCAAAGCGCCGGGCGCTCCTGTAATCGCCATGAGTCCGGGAGGCGTTACCTTCCGACAGTCGCTGGCAGAAACCTGGGCGAAAAATGAATCGGGCCTGATTTTTGTCTGCGGGCATTATGAAGGCTTCGACGAACGTATCTATCACTGGGTGGATATTAAAATCAGCATTGGCGACTTTGTCCTGACAGGCGGCGAACTGCCGGCCCTGCTGATCATGGACGCGGTGAGCCGTTTTGTGCCCGGCGTGCTGGGTAAGCTTGCCAGCGCGGAGGAGGATTCCTTCTCCAGCGGGCTGCTGGAATATCCCCAGTATACCCGTCCGGTGGTGTTTGAAGGCATGGAAGTGCCGGAAGTGCTGCGCAACGGCAACCACCAGCTGATTGCCCGGTGGCGGAGAAAAGAGGCGCTGAAGGCCACGTATCTGCTGCGGCCGGATATGCTGCCGGCTGAACCGGATAAGCTGGACGCGAAACTGCTTCAGGAGATTAAAGAAGAACTTTCACAGGATGACAGTTCCTGTCAAGGAAGCTGATTATTGTCAGATTGAGGATTCGTTTTTATTAATTTGTAAATTTTGTTGCAAATTTTGTAAAAAAAGCTTGCAACACGATAGCTTGTGTGGTAAAATACTACACGTGTAAAACGGACGGTCCGCTGTGCAGCATTCGTAAGTCGCATGAACGTCTATGATTTAGGAGGAAAACATGAACATCATTGAAGCACTGGATAAAGAACAGTTACGTTCTGATATCCCCGAGTTCCGTGCCGGCGACACCGTTAAAGTTTATGTTAAGGTTGTTGAAGGTACACGGGAACGCGTACAGTTATTTGAAGGCGTAGTAATCTCCCGGAGTGGTTCCGGTGTCCGCGAAATGTTCACCGTCCGCCGTATTTCCTACGGCGTTGGCGTAGAAAGAACTTTCCCGGTACACAGCCCGCGTCTAGAGAAGATCGTAGTAGCGCGCAAGGGTGTTGTTCGCAGAGCCAAGCTGTATTATCTGCGTAACCTTACCGGTAAAGCTGCTCGTATCCGTGAACGTCGCTAACGTAGTGCATAAAGGGGGCTGCAAAGGCAGTCCTCTTTTTTGTTACCGGGGAATAACAGGAACCGTTCGGTCCATTGCTTGGGGAAGTGCCGGTTTAAACAGGAGGATTGCGCTTCGGTGTGAACGGGGCTTCTCACAGTATCTGGATCGGTTTGTCTATTGAGAGGGGTAAGCTGTATGAGCGATAAATCCGGAGAATCCTTTCAGGATTCGCTGAATGACTGGCTTGTTTCTATTATAGTGGCGGTGGCGCTGGCCTTTTGTATCCGCACTTTTATCTTTGAACCCTATAAAGTGGAAGGGACATCCATGTACCCGACGCTGTTCCATCAGGAACGGCTGATTGTCAATAAAATCATTTACTTTCTGGAAGATCCGAAACGGAATGAGATCGTCGTGTTCCGGTATCCGAAAGACGAAAGCCGCGATTTTATCAAACGTGTCATCGCGGTGGGCGGCGATACGGTGGAAATGCGCGACGGAGCCGTGCTGATCAACGGGAAGAAAATCGACGAGCCCTATACCTGGAAAGAAGACCCGAAAGGGCTGAACCATTCCAATTACCGTAAGAGCCTGGTGCCCAAAGACCACATTTTCGTGCTGGGCGATAACCGCAACAATTCGGAAGACAGCCGTTTTGCGGACGTGGATTTTGTACCGCTGCGTCTGGTGAAAGGCAAGGCTGCCGCTGTATTTTGGCCTTTTGAACGGTTCCGGAAACTGCCGTAAGTTTCAGCGTTGCTTTTACTGTGATGCAGTGCGCAGGATATGACGTGCGCTTGCATTGCGGTTTTGACGCGAGCTTCTGTGATTCACCGATAGGAATGCCGTGAGGTCGTTATGGATGTAAAAGATTTTAAGATTCAGTGGTTTCCCGGACATATGACCAAGGCCCGGCGCATGATGGAGGATCAGCTGCGCCTGGTGGACGTGGTGGTGGAACTGCTGGATGCCCGTATTCCCGATTCCAGTATCAACCCCATGCTGCGGCAGATGGCAGGGAACAAGCCCCGTGTCATTGCGTTGAACAAGATGGATATGGCCGACCCGGTCAAAACCGAAGCCTGGCTGCAGAAGCTGAAACAGGAGGGCGTGCCGGTCTGTTCCATTGACTGCCATACGGGAAAAGGTGTCAAGCAGATGATCAGCCTGGTGAAGGAAGCGGCAAGGCCCGTTACGGAGAAATGGCTGAAAAAGGGCGTGAAGAACCGTGATGTCCGGCTCATGATCGTGGGCGTGCCCAATGTGGGAAAATCCACGCTGATCAACCGGCTGGCGGGGCAGGTGAAGGCTATCGCTTCCGACCGTCCCGGCGTGACGAAACAGAAGCAGTGGGTGACCATTGCCAAAGGGTTACAGCTGCTGGATACGCCCGGGGTGCTGTGGCCTAAATTTGAAGATCCGGAGACCGGGCTGCATCTGGCTCTGACCGGAGCGGTAAAAGATGACATCTATGACCGCAGGGACGCGCTGGTTCTGTTGCTTCAGGAAATGCTGGAGAAATATCCGCAGCAACTGGCTATGTTTTACCATATCACACTGGACCCGGCAGATACGGCGGAAACCGTCATGGAAAAGATCGGCGCCGCCCGGGGCTGTGTGAAAGCCGGCGGTGTGCTGGATCTGAACAAAGTGGAGCAGATGGTCCTCTATGAATTTAAAACTGCAAAGATGGGTCGCTTCACGTTGGACGAACCAAAATAACGTTATCTGTGTCAGATCATAATCTGCATAAATCAAACAAAAATTGCCGGCTGAATGCCGGCTTTTTTATTGGCGGAAGTAAGGTTGGGTGCGAAACAATCGGGGCTATGCAGGAAATATGGACGAAGTAATTGGTAACGAAACGCGTTGGAAAGCTTGCAGACGAATTAGTCAGCCGTTCTGAAAATTACGAAGTATGTTTTTAGCTGGCGTATTCTTGCAAAAACAGTATTGTTAGAGGTAAAATTTAGTGGGAAGAACGCAAAGCGTGTTTCTTTTATGAGATAGGCGGAGGATTTGAAAAGATGAAATTAGCAGAAATCAAAACCATATTAGCCGGAAATCCGACGGAAGAGCAGTTGACGGAACTGAAAAAGGACGAGCGGGCCGGCGTACAGAAACTGCTGGAAGCGTACGATAAAAAACGGGAAAAGGAAAAGCAGGAACGCCTGCGTTTTGCCAATATGCTGCGTTATGAAAAAGAATACATGGCGTTGCCCGGTATTCAATATATTGTGGGCGTAGACGAAGCAGGACGGGGCCCGCTGGCAGGTCCGTTGGTCATTGCGGGGGTCATTTTGCCGGAAGATGTGTTTATCGCCGGGTTGAACGACAGCAAAAAGCTCAGTGAAGCAAAGCGGGAAGCGCTGTATCCGGAAATTTTGGAAAAGGCGGTTGCTGTGCTGGTCAATGTTGTCAGTATTTCCAATATTGATAAAGAGAATATTTACCACGCAACCCAGGAAGGCATGGAGCAGATCCTGCGCCAGATCCGGGTGCGTCCCCAGGTGGCGCTGGTGGATGCCATGCATCCTCATGTGGAAGGCATTGAGACCGTTCCCATCATTCACGGCGATGCCCTGAGTGCCTCCATTGCCGCGGCTTCCGTTGTGGCCAAGGTAACCCGTGACCGTCTCATGCAGGAGCTGGCTTTGGCTTATCCCCAATACGGCCTGGCACAGAACAAAGGGTACGGCAGTCAGCTGCACATGGACGCGATCCGCCAGTTCGGCGCTACGAAGATCCACCGCCGCAGTTACGAACCAATCCGCAGTATGAACCTGACCCCTGTGGAGGAACGGGACAATTACCTGTTTGAACCGGAAAACGGAAAAGAAGATGCAGGACTGAAAGCGTTGCTGGAAGATTTAAGGAAATGCTGAGGCGGCTTGTCAGCATGCAGCTTCTCAGATAATAAGGACGTTGAACTGACTGCTGTCATTCGGGCAACGGTGTCAAGAAACGTTTTATAAAAATGCAATCGATTGGAACAGGGTAAAGGGGAGGAGGGAGGAAACGATTCTAACGAAAAAGGAAATCGGCAGACGGGGAGAAGAAATCGCCGCGGAATTTCTGGAGCGGAAAGGTCTGCAAATTGTGGAGCGGAATTTTCACAGCCGCTGGGGAGAATTGGACCTGATTGCGGTAAAAATTAATGAGAGCGATTATGAAAATGAAATGTATTTTGATGAAACGGCGGAGGGGATGAATGCGGATGCGACGATGGGGCAGGGAAACGGCGTACATTTTGTGGAAGTGAAGACCCGAACCGGATCAGAGTACGGTACTCCGGGCGCTGCAGTCACCTATACAAAACAGCAGAAATTACGCAAAACCGCGCTGGTCTGGCTGCAGGAGCAGGAACAGTACTATTCAGACCTCTGCTTTGATGTAATTGAAGTGTGGGTCGTGGGTAAAACGGCGAAAATCCGCTGGCTGCAGAGCTGTTTTTGAGTTTTGTTTTGTAATAGCGCATCCGTCGGGTCTTAAGCAGAAGAGACCGAAATCATAACAGGGAGTTTGAAAGAAGAATAGTACGTAATCAAGGAGAGTGATGTTATTTGTACGCAAGAGTATTAGGTGAAACCCCCGTAGGTTTAAACGGTGCGGGGGTGATCGTGGAGGTGGACATCGAACGGGGCCTGCCTGCCTTCGAGATTGTGGGGCTGCCGGACATGGCGATTCGTGAGTCACGGGAACGGGTGAGGACGGCACTGAAAAATTCTGGCTTTCCCTTTCCACAGAACCGGATCACGGTCAACCTGGCGCCGGCCAATTTGCGAAAGGACGGTAGCGGGCTGGACCTGCCCATTGCCATCGGGATTCTGGTCTCTCTTGGAGTGCTGCCTCAGGATAAAGTTCAGGACAAGGTGTTTGTCGGGGAACTTTCCCTTGAGGGAGCAATCAGAGAAGTAAACGGGGTGCTTCCCATGGTGCTGGACGCCCGTCGTCAGCATATGCCTGAGGTCTTCATTCCGCAGGGGAACGGGGAAGAAGGACGGTTGGTAGACGATATCGCAATTTTCACGCCGGTGCACCTGAAACAGCTGGTGACCCATTTGCTGCGCCCCTGTCTGGAGCCGCTGCAACATAAGGAACTGGAGCTTTCGGAACCGGAGAGGGCGGAGATTGACTTTGCAGACGTTCACGGCCAGAAAGTGGTGAAACGGGCACTGGAAATTGCGGCGGCTGGAGGACATAATATTCTGCTGACAGGTTCCCCCGGCAGCGGAAAAACCATGCTGGCCCGCAGACTGCCCACCATTCTGCCGCCCATGACCAAGGAAGAAGCCCTGGAGGTTACGAAAATCTACAGTATCGCGGGCCTCCTGAACAACAAATCGAACCTGATGAACCGGCGGCCGTTCCGCAGTCCGCACCATACCATTACGTTAAGCGCCCTGATTGGCGGAGGAACGGTTCCCGTTCCGGGGGAAGTGACGCTGAGCCACAACGGTGTGCTGTTCCTGGACGAGTTCCCGGAGTTTTCCAAGGCTGCGCTGGAAGTGCTGCGCCAGCCACTGGAAGATCACGCCGTAACAATCAGCCGGGTACAGGGATCCTATGTTTTCCCTGCTTCGTTCCTTTTGTGTTGCGCCCAGAACCCATGTCCCTGCGGTTTTTTTGGTGACGAGACAAAAGAATGTACCTGCCGTCCTTTTGAGATTGAACGGTATCAGCGCAAGATTTCCGGCCCTTTGTCCGACCGCATCGACTTGCAGGTGCATGTACCCCGGGTGAAATATGAAGACTTGCGGACCACGGAAGCAGAAGAAACATCAGCGCAGATTCGTGAACGTGTTTGTGCGGCCCGTACGATTCAGCTGAAACGCTTAAAACGGTACGGCGTTTTCTGTAACGCTTCCATGAATCACCGGCAGGTGGAACGGTTCTGCAAACTGGATGCATCTTGCAACACGTTGATGGAAAACGCCTTTTGCAAATTGGGACTCAGTGCCCGCAGCTACGACCGGATTCTGAAAGTGGCCCGTACCATTGCTGACTTGGCCGGCAGCGACGATATCCAAGCGGCGCATATTGCAGAAGCGGTTCAGCTGCGGACGCAGGTGAATCAGTAAAAGATATCTTCGTAGTGCTTTAGGTTTTAATCTCCTCACCGGGCGTATAAAAGTGTCCGGTGATTTTTTGTGGTTCAAGCCGTAGATTTATCTGCGGTTGTTTTGTTATAATTAATAATAAGGTGTGCGCCAGTTTGGCGTAGGTAATTACATGGCCGATTACGGTATCATAGACTGGGAGCGTACCTGCCCGCTGACAAAGTATTTTACATTATAGGGAAAGAAAGGAATTCGAGCTATGAAAAGGGAATTCAAGGATCTAATCAGATACGAGCCGTACGAGTACTTGAACAGCGAAATCACGGGAGGCTTCGACGAGGCCCATGCCGTGAAGTGCGTGAACGGCACCTTCGTCGGAACCGAGGAGCACGGGGTCGCGTCGTGGCTGGGCATCCCCTACGCGAAGCCGCCTGTGGGCGAGCGCCGCTTCAAGGCGCCGGAGTACGTGGACGCGAGCGACCGGGTCTTCGAGGCCAGGTACTACGGAAAGGGTGCTTTCGGCTCACTAGGCTACCCGGATTGCATACAGAAGCTGGTCTCCGAGGACTGTCTCTACCTGAATATCTGGGTCAATGCCGACGACAAGACCGAGAAGAAGCCGGTGATGGTCTGGATCCACGGCGGGGCGTACGTCGTCGGCTCGGGTTCACAAATCTCCTACAGCGGAGCCAACCTCGTCCAGGCGCATAGCGACATCATCATGGTGAATATCAACTACCGCCTGAACATGTACGGTTTCATGGACTTTTCGTCGGTTCCCGGCGGCGAAAACTTCAAGACGGCGCCCTGCAACGGATTGCTGGACCAGGCTATGGCGCTCAGGTGGGTGCACGAGAACATCGCCGCTTTCGGCGGCGACCCCGACAATGTGACCATCTTCGGGCAAAGCGCTGGCGGCGGCTCGGTCTCCATTTTACCGGTCATGAAGGAAGCGAACCGGTATTTCCAGAAGGTCATCGCCCAGAGCGGCTCCGCCACCCTGGCCTTCCCGGTCGACTGTGAAGCCGCGCAGGGCAAGACGAAGGCGCTGCTCGAGTACACCGGCTGCAAGACCATGGACGACATCATGGCGCTGTCCGAAGAGGAGCTTCAGAAGGCGTATGTCGAAGCGGTCGGCAAGTTCACATCCTGTCCCTACTACGGAACGGAGGTGCTCCCCGAGGCGCCCATCGAGCTGTACCGGAAAGGTTACGCAAAGCACATATCCATCATGGCAGGCACCACGGCCGACGAGATGAGGCTGTTCATGGGCGAGGGCCCGTGTCTGAGCCTGGAAGAACAAAAACTATACGCCCGGCGCGCTGCGGGCGACGCAGTTCCCTACCTGAAGGAAGAGGACAAAAAGTATTACGAAGAATTCCGGCGGGTATGCAGGGATCAGGAGCCGGGACTTGTGGAGACGGAGTTCATAAATGAGCTCATGTTCAGGGTTCCCATGCTCCAACAGCTCGACGCCCAAAGCGCGTTCAACAAGACGTTCTGCTACTACTGGTCGTACCCGGGCAGCAACCCGGATATGGGGGCAGCGCATTCCGTGGAGCTCCTGTTCGTGTTCGACTTTCGCGGCGTGGGGACGGACAGCACCTTCAATGGCACCAACATCCCCGAAGAGATCTTCACGGCTGTTCAGCAGATGTGGACCAATTTCGCACGCTGCGGCAACCCGTCCACAGACAAGGTCGAATGGAAGGCGTACTCGGTGGACGACCAGAACGTCCTGGTCATCGCCGGGCCGGATGACATTCATATCGAACAGGGCCTTCTGGCCGATCAGTACAAGGCCGTGCTCCCCTTGCTGGGCTACTACCAGTTCATGGACAAGTTCTTTACGCCCGGCTACCTTTTGGATATCGTCGCCGCGCGCGGGCAGAATTCCTAGACTCTTTTGGCAATATAGATTAGCTTCCATGTCAATTTTGGCAACTTTGTTTTGTATATATTAGCAGGTGTATTCTCTTATGAACACTGAATCTGATTACAGCGCAATGGCACGGACCAATCCCGTATTCGTGACAGCAAAAACAGCGGTTTGCCTGATGGCGCAGGCGGAAATACCGGATGCTGAACGCATTGTCCGTTCCCTGAAAATAGAAAATAAGGAACCGCTTCAGGATTTGTCGGGTTCCTTTTGGAACAAAATGAAAAGCTCAGTTTCACTGAAATCTGTGAACAATAGGAGCTTAGAAAAGTGCGTTGTTTGGGCGTCACTTGCAAATGAATCATATAATTGGAGATGGCTGGCATGGCCACCTCTTTTTTTGGTATAATAATCTTGTGCGGTTAAAACAGGAGGTATCGTTTGGCTGGTAGACAAGTATGGAAACGAACTGAACACCTTTATCAACAAGCTGACAGCAAAATACCCTGTTTCTGATTCATATGCAACCAAGGTCGTGCCGATTATTGCGGTTGGCACCAAAGGTTATGTAGGAGCGGCGCAGATCAGCGGTCCTCGCGCTCTGGTTGACAAGTGCAAGGGAGCGTTGGCGCTGGAAGGGGATTTTCTGAACCGATCATTCCGTGTACAGGCATTGATACCGGTAGATTCGATTGATCCGTCTCATTGTACTCGTGTCCAGGGAGTAGGTGTAAGCGCCAAAATTGATGTGGCAATCTGATGTGAAGGAGACGCCATGGCGAAATATTTAGGAGGAATCGAAGATTCAAATATAGAAATCGTAGGCATATCACAGCATTTCTTTTCATCGGGTTTCGATATACAATACTACAATTATCAGCTTGATACGTTGGCGGTTCAAAAGTTGGATATCGCTAAATCCCTTGTAAAAGTTGAAGAGGTCAGCGCTGAAATCCATTCTTCTCCGAACCGGTCGGCGACAGGCGCTTTGGTTGGATATCTTGCGGGCGGTCCGGTATGGGGAATCATCGGAGCCGCGTTGAGTGGAACCCCGGCGTATGAAAAGCATGTTGTTCTCTGTGAACTGGCGAATGGCTGGCGGTTTGCAATGGAATTGGATAAGAACGAATACATGGCATGGAAAGAGGCCATGGACAAAAGAAAGTGAAAGATATCACCAAAAACAGGACAGGAAAACAGGTGCGATGACTTTTTATGTTCTATATTGTAGTAGAAATACATCGTGAACCTGACCATGAATCCATATTACAGGGCGTTAAGATGAAAGGCCTTGAAGCCGTCCGGCCTTGCGCGCTAAAATTGTGCCTATTAATGCAATATAAGGAGAAAAACAAGTGATGAAACAGATGCGTTTAATTGGTTTGGCGGTGTTGGTTACGCTTATACTTCTTTCCATGCCGGGGAAAGCCGGACATGCGAAAGAAACTCCGTCTCCGGAATGGGTGACGGCGCTGCCTGCCGCGGCAAAGACAAGATGCGTTATGTGATGAAACATGTGCGGCCGAACTGCCTGATCGTGATCGATTCGCTGGAAAATCTGGGGGGAAAACTATAAGAAGAGCGTGATTGGAGAGAGGACCTATGAAAAAAATAACAGTAGCAATAGACACAGAATATATTCCTGCTTCGGCGCTGTTGAAACTGGCCGGCGTTGTGGAAAGCGGCGGACAGGCCTCGTATGAAATTGAGCAGGGACACGTAACCATGGACGGGGTCGTGTTAAAAGAAAAACGGAAAAAGGTACGGCCGGGAAGCACGGTGGTTCTGAATCATGAATATGCTATTTATGTAACGGAATCGTGAGTTCATCGGCATAGAACGAGGTTAGCAGAATAGAAGGAATGACTTTCGCGTTTTTTGACTGATTTTACTGCACATGATAAAAAAATATCACAAGAGTGAGACGCTTCGCCGGAGTGGAGCATGGAAGGAAGTATAAAACGAAAAGCCGCTTTACGTTCAGCAGCAGGATACATAAAAAGAAAACGTGTCATTCAAACTCGACCAAAGGATATATGAAATGAAAACGCTGCATCTAAACAGTGCAGCGTTTTGTGTTGCTCTCCAAAGAAAGATCCTTATAATACTGTGTCTTATAGTTTAGTGCCGCGTTTGGGGATGGAAAGACGGCTCATATCAACCTGTTCCAGCCTGAGCAGCTGTTCTTTTTTGTCTATGCCGCCGGCGTAACCCGTGAGACTGCCGTTGGCTCCCACTACCCGATGACAGGGGATAATCAGTGCAATCGGATTGTGACCGACGGCGCCGCCTACTGCCTGAGCGGACATGCGGGGAATGCCTCTTTGCTTTGCAATACGGCTGGCGATTTCCCCATAGGTTATCGTCTGGCCGAACGGGATCGTGAGCAGGATATCCCATACCATTTTTCGGAAACCTGTTACTTTCAGACTCAGTTTTGGGGTAAAGTCGGGATTTTTTCCACTGAAATAGATATCCAGCCAGCGATCCGTTTCCGAAAAAATGGGAAGCGGTTTTTCTATGAAATAAGGCAACAGCATTTCCGGGAAGTCATACGACAGGCCGGTGAGGGACTTGCCGTCGCTGGTCAGAATGATTTCGCCCAGCGGCGACTGGTAGTAGTGTATATAGTTCATGTTTGTTCCTCCTCGTATACAAGCTTTTACTTAATGTAATTGATGTTTTTTTGTTTTTGGAGTAAAATCAGGAAAAAGGCTTTAGGTAGACAAATTAATCAGTGTTTCCTTAGGATTGGAGAGTCAAAATGAAAAAACTAATTGCCCTTTGCCTGCTTTTGCTTACCCTTTTATGCTGCCCGTCGGTTTTTGCCGACCGGCCCGTTCAGACAGGCAGAAAAGACTATGAAATGATTGCGCCGGAAAGCTACGAAGGTTACTGGGAAGAAAAGGCGGGCGGTCGTCTGCTTATATCCGTTACGCCGGCGGATGAACCGGAATGGTATGATGTGACTGTCGCTGCACGCGATAAGCTTCCCAAAATGGACGTGTATATCATGCGGGCGCACTATCAGAAAGATGGCAGTCTGTACTATGAAAATGGCCTCTTTGTATTGCGAAAGGTGAAACGTGACGGCAGCGTGAAGGATAAGGTGAGGTATCGTAACGGGTCGGGACTTTTATATTACAGTTTCGATGAAAATGTACTGCATTGGACCGACTACACCTTGAAGCCGGAAAAGCGCGTTCGTTCTTTTATAAAAACAGCTTCGCCTGATGCAGACGAAGCTATGTGAAAAACAGGCGTTGCTTTTAATAGTGAGAAGAATAGCGGCCCGCTTTCTTTCATTCAGTACAAGCGGGTGAGGCCGTCATGCTGCTGGCGTAAGCAGTGTGTTACAGATACCCTGTGTGTTCCAGCAGTACTTTCAGCCCGATGAGGCAGAGAACTAAACCCCCGGCCCGGGTGGCGTGACTACGGAACTGTTCCCCCAGTTTAAAACCGATGGCGCCTCCCACAAAGGAAATGTAAAAAGGTGACGATGCCGATCTCCTGTTCAGAATACTGTCTGCTATCCTTTCTTTTTACATTTTTTCATTATATCATAGTTGAGGAGGAATGACTATGTCAAAATTAGTGGTAATTGTGCAGTGCGAGTTGGTGACCCGGCGCTGTTCCGGATATAATTGCATGAAAGCGTTTACCCAGCGCAGCGGGAAAATGAAAGGGTACCCTGAGGACACCCGGTACATGGCTGTCAACTGCGGCGGCTGCTGCGGAGCCGGAATTGATGTAAAAATTGAAAATCTGGAAAAACGGTTGTTGGCTAATGGAGAAAAGAAAGAGGACGTGGTGATTCATCTGTCTACCTGTATTTGCTCGGAGAACCATCACCGTCTGCCCTGTCCGTTTAAGAATTATCTGAAGAAGACCATTGCGCGCCGGGGTTTTCCTGTGATTGAAGGAACCTACCTTTCCAAAACGGCAAGCCGCAAAAGAGCAGAGGGGATTTATCAGCCGTTTGAATGAAGATGAACCGGAAAACGAGTCGGACTGACAACCCTGTTTTTTTCAGAGTGGAGATTAACTAAATGACTTTGGTTTGACAAACTTGTTTTTCAAATACGAATGCCGTCGGTCATCGTTTCAGAGATGGCTGACGGCATAGCTTTTTTACTTTTCTTCTTCTTTCATAATTCGCCGGATAATGTCTATTGCGTCCTGCAGATATTCCGCAACTTTTTTCTCTTCCACTCCGGCGATGTACGCACGGCAGTGGTTCATGGGAATGAGCACTACCTTTGCTTTGCTGGAGGAAACTGCCATGGCGATGGCCGGGCTGATTTCCCCGTGCAGGGCGTTGGCCATGATGATGCCCGCAGGCCCGATAATCACATCGGCTTCTGCAGCGTTAAACAAGATTGCGTTTTCACCGGTAGCTGCAAAAGATGGTCCGCCTTTCAGCATAGTTTCCGTTGCGATGGAATTGGTTCCTGTCGCTCCGATTTCCGCATCCGGGAAATTTTTAACAAGTAATTCTACCAAAGAGCGTCCGATTCCGCCGCCCTGTCCGTCAATCACAATAATACGCATGATCCGCTTCTCCATGATTTCAGAATAATTGGAACCTGTCGATTCATTTGTGTGCGCGTTTTGATAATCGCACGAACCTGTTGAATCCGTTTCATTTTACCTTACCGAACCGGCAGGATCTCCAGCCAGTAGCCGTCCGGGTCGTTGATGAAATAGATGCCCATCATGGGATTTTCGTAACAGATGCAGCCCATCTTTTTATGCTTTTCATGGAGGGCTTCAAAGTCATCGGTGACAAAAGCCAGATGGAATTCGTTCTCGCCCAGGTTGTAAGGTTCTTTCCGATCCTTCAGCCATGTCAGCTCCAGCGTATGGGGGGTCTCCCCGTTATCGCCTAAATACACCAGTGTGAAGTCCGGCTTTACTGTCCGGCGGACTTCTTTCAGGTTCAGCGCTTCCTGATAAAACTGCAGGCTTTTTTCCAAATCCAGCACGTTGAAATTGTTGTGGGCAAACTTGATCATAGTGTACAGCTCCTTCCGATAAATTTCCGTATTAAGTTGCGCAGATTTACTTTTTTATTATATCATATGCTTATAGTGTTTGCGATTGAAATGCAGGCTGCGGTATTGTTCTTATTCTGGTTTTTAACTTATAGTACTTCTTTCAGTATCTTGATTAGTTCCCGGACGGTTTCTTCTTTTGTGGCCCAGCTGGTGACAAAGCGGATGACCGTTTTGTCCGGTGCTGTTTTTTCCCAGAAACTGTACACGACACCCCGTTCGTCCAGCCTTTTGATTACTGTATCCGACAGTTCCACAAATTGCTGGTTGGTAGGGGAGTTAATATAGAGCGGCAGCCCCGCGGTCCGTAAACCGTTCTGCAAAAGCTGCGCCAGGCGGATGGCGTGGGCGCCGATTTCACAGTACAGGTTGTCTGTGAAGAGGGTGTCAAACTGAATGCCCAACATATGTCCCTTGGCCAGCAACGCGCCGTGCTGCTTGACCCGGGTCAGAAAGTGAGCGGGCAGGTTGTGTCTGGTAAATACCACGGCTTCTCCGAAGAAGGCGCCGCATTTGGTGCCGCCGATATAAAATACGTCGCAGAAACGGGCGATGTCTGCCAGTGTAACATCTATTCCGGGAGCTGTCAGCCCGTATGCCAGGCGGGCTCCGTCCATATATAACGGCATCTTATGTTCGTGGCAGACCCGGGCAATGGCTTCCAGTTCTCTTTTACTGTACAGCGTACCGTATTCAGTAGGGTGGGAGATATAGACCATACCGGGAAACACCATGTGCTCATGATTACCGTCCTGCCAGAAACGGTTGACTAATTCTTGTAATTCTGCCGCTTCAATCTTCCCTTCGTGATGCGGAAGTTCCAGCACTTTGTGGCCGGTGAATTCGATAGCGCCGGCTTCATGCATGCTTACGTGTCCGGTGCAGGCCGCAACAACGCCCTCATAGGGCGCCAGCATGGTATCGATAACGACCTGGTTGGTCTGGGTTCCGCCTACTAAAAAGAAAATATCTGCTTCCGGACAGGCGCAGGCCTGTCTGATTTTTTCTGCCGCGCTGGCGCAATAGCTGTCCGTACAGTAACCTGGGTTCTGTTCCAGATTGATTTCCGCCAGACGTTTCAGAATTTGCGGGTGAGCACCTTCGCTGTAATCGTTTTGCAAACTGATCATGATATGGTTCCTCTTTCTTATCACAAAATGCTTTGCGATTCAATTCCGTCGCATGTTGCGATCCTCTTACTTCAACTAACTGTATCCTGCTGTGTCTCTAATTATAACATATCCGGTACTGTGTGCGGGAGAGAAATGAAAACAGCCGTGGTATTTCTACTGATATTTTGTTATAATAAGACAATATAGAAATCACGTTTTTGACTGATGCACGAAGATAACGGGGGAGAGTAAGGCTTGCCACAACCGTGGAAAGCGTTCAGGCGAAAGGGCTTCGAAATGGAAATCGGATTTGGCGAGTTACTGGTTATTGTGGTGCTGGCGGTTTTGCTGCTGGAGCCGAAAGATTTGCCGCGCATAGCAAAGAAATCCGCAAAGATGTATCTGGGCGTGCGCAGCTTTCTGAAAACGAACTGGCTTGCGCTGGCTGAAGATGCGGAAGAGAACAAGGAGGAATAAGCATGGGACGTATCGGGACAACAGAATTGCTGGTTATTTTAATGATTGCGCTGGTACTGTTTGGCGGAAGCCGGGTGGCCGGACTGGGCAAAGCGCTGGGCACAAGCCTGCGGGAATTCCGGTCAGAGGTGAATAAAGGGTCTGAGAAAAAGGAAGAAGAACCGACGGCTGTCAAGGCGGAAAAATAGAATGCAGTGCAAAGAAGAGACGGCGGAAATGGAAACACAGCGGAAAAACGTTCACGCTGAAACGTTGCACGCTGACGAAACGCCGCCGTTGAAGGACTTTGAACAAAAAAACGAACGAGCGGATCATCTGCAGGAGCCGGCGAAAGATGACAGCAATGGCGAGGCTCCCATCTGGGAACATATCGGCGAATTGCGTCAGCGGCTGCTGAAATGCGTAGCGGCTGTTGTGGTATGTTTTGCATGCCTGATGTATGTGGGGCCGCAGCGGATTATGGACCTGGTAACGGCACCGGTGAAAAAAGAAGGCGTACAGTTCATTTATCTCGGGCTTGCGGACGTGCTTTACGTACAGATGAAAGTGGTGTTTCTCTGTGCCGTGATTCTGGCATCGCCGGTGTTGTTATGGCAGCTGTGGGCATTCGTGCGCCCGGCGCTTTATCCGGAAGAAAAGAAGCTGGCGCTGGGATGGACGTTTCTGTCCCTGTTCCTTTTTGTTTTGGGTGTAACCTTTGGTTATGTTGCGGTGTTTTCTTCCGCTCTCAGCTTTTTTGTATATGTGGGAGCCGATACGGCGTTGCCCTTGTTGGCCCTCGACCGTTACGTTTCCTTTCTGCTCGGTTTTGTGCTGCCCTTTGGCGTGATTTTTGAAATGCCGCTGGCCTGTTCTATTTTGGCCAAAGCGGGCATATTACATTCCGCAACTCTGAAAAAGGGACGGCGGTTTGCTATCTTATTGAGTTTTGTGATTGGGGCGTTGCTGACGCCGCCGGATGTAATCAGCCAGATAATGATGGCGCTGCCGGCGGTGCTGCTGTTTGAAATCAGCATTGCCTGCGTGAAATGGCAGGAACGCAATCGGGCGCGGGAACTTTCTCTGTGATAGCGTTTTAAACTTAAGTAAACGATGATTAATACGTCTGCACGCTGACCGGTGCTTTTTGTGACTGACTGCGTCAATGTTCCTCAACGCAGCTACTGCTGCACCTTCGGGCCATTTCCTTGTCAGTCGTAAAAAGCCCTCGGTCATCGTACAAACTCATTTAATCAGCGTATCCTTAAAGAATAAAACAGTAAAGGAGAAATGGGCCATCATGGTTACCCGCCGTCTGCTGCAACTCTGTTCGGCCATTTTGTACAACTGTAATTTAATCAGCGATATCCCTGCGAAATATATCAACAGTGAATTCTGTGTGCCGGGGCTGAACTGCCGTTACTGTCCGACGTCGGTGGCGGGCTGCCCGCTGAATTTCATGCAGAGGCTGTTTGCGGACGAGCTGGCCTATCTTCCCCTGCGGGTTTTATGCTGGCTGCTGTTGCTGGCATTGGCCTTCTGCCGGTTTATCTGCCCGTTAGGGGCATTCTACGGTCTGTTTAACAGGATCGCGCTGCTTTCCGTCAAGGTGGACTAAAACAAGTGCGTGCACTGCAACGCCTGCCTGCGAACCTGTAAAATGGACATCAGAAAAGTGGGAGACAGCGAGTGCATTTCCTGCGGCGACTGCAAGGCGGCCTGTAAGTTTGGGGCCATCCGGTTCGGTTGGGAGAAAAAAACAAATTGAAAACTAGAAGATCATATGGGCAAAAGCAGAAGCAATGATAAGGCTGATGATGGAACGCTCTAAAAAGCGAATGAACAGTTCTGTCAGGTTGACCGGAATCTTGGAACCAAGAATCAGGCATCCATAAAGCGATTGTGGAACTGAAGAACAGCGGGGAGTACGACAAGATTTACAAAAAATGGTTTGGGAAAGAAAGCAAGTAATAGAAAACTGATTCTCCCGGCAGGCATAAATAAACAGGACGCTTTCAACTTGTTTGAGTTGAGATACGTCCTGTTTTTATTACCCGGTGTTTTTGCTATTCTAAAAAAATAACGTCAACCTATTCGAAAATAAAGTTGACGTATTTGCGATTCCGCCTTATAATTTTAACGTAAACCAATGCCTGAAGCGTGGTTAACGTTGCAGGGCAAATGGTGAAGGCATCTATTAAACCAAAGAAAGAGGGTATGGGTTTGCTTGCAATAGGCATTACAGCAACGGATACGGAAATGGGAAAAACCGTGGTGACAGGGGCGTTGGCAGCCGCATTGCGTTTTCGTGGAATTACACCGGGCATTTTCAAACCGGTTGCTTCCGGATGTGTGCGGCGGCAGGATGGGGAACTGATTTCAACAGATGCGGAGTTCCAGATGAAATGTGCGGGTTATCCTGACGCATTGCGCAAGGAAGTGATTCCTGTAATATTAGAAGCTGCTTTGGCTCCGGCAGAAGCCAGCAGACTGGAAGGCGTAACACTTCAGCCGGAAAGAATGATTGAAGGCGCGAAGGTCTGTATGACCGGTCATGAGGTCTCCGTGCTGGAAGGTATTGGAGGTATCACGGCGCCGATTACGGAAGAGTTTCTGGTGAAGGACTATTTTAAAGCACTGGGAATTCCGGTTTTAATTGTAGTAAAACCGATATTGGGAAATGTTAATCACGCGGTGCTGACTTCCTATTACTGTCAGCAGCACGGTATTCCGGTTTTGGGATTTATAGTGAACGAATGGAATGAAGAAACAGCGGGAGATTTGGAGAAAGGTAATCTGTATTACTACGAAAAGCTGACGGGGCTTCCGGTTTTGGGAAAGCTTCCCAGGATGACAGAAGAAGAAATGAACGATCCACGGAAGCTGGCCCTGACTACGGAGCAAACTGTTGAACTGGACAAAATCCTGGAACTGGCGAAAGAAATGCGTAATTAAAGAACAAGGAGACGCTTAGATGAACAAATGGGAAGAATTGGACAAAAAATATATCTGGCATCCTTTTACCCAGATGAAAGGATGGCTGGAGAATCCCCAGCTAGTAATTGACCATGGGGAAGGCGTGAAACTGTATGATACGGAAGGAAAAGAGTATCTGGATGCTATCAGCAGTCTGTGGGTCAATATCCACGGGCACCGGCGGAAAGAAATTAATGAAGCAATCATTGCGGAATTAAACAAAGTGGAACATAGCACGCTGCTGGGACTGATTAACGAACCCTCTGCCGAACTGGCGGAAAAGCTGGTGGAAGTTACGCCGGATGGATTGAATAAAGTCTTCTATTCCGACGACGGTTCCACTGCCGTGGAAGCTGCTATCAAGATAGCATTCCAATACTGGAATTACGCCGGACATCCGGAGAAGAAAGATTTCATTAATTTAGGCGATTCCTATCACGGCGATACGGTAGGCGCAGTTTCCGTTGGTAATGTGGAAGTGTTCCACAAGGCCTATAAACCGCTGCTGTTTTCGACTCACCGTGTCAGCTGTCCCTCGTTCTACCATACCAGGATGGACGTACATTCGGAAAAGGAATTCCTGGATGCTTTATTAAAGGAACTGGAAGCGTATCTGAAAGAGCACGCGTCCCATACGGCGGCCATGATTATCGAACCGTTGTGCCAATGTGCCGCAGGCATGCTGATGCAGCCGAAAGGTTACATCAAAGGCGTCAGGGACCTGACGAAAAAATACAATGTGCTGCTGATTGTGGATGAAGTAGCGGTGGGGTTTGGGCGAACCGGATTGATGTTCGCCTGCAATCATGAAAATGTGTTGCCGGACATGATGTGTCTTTCCAAAGGCATCAGCGCCGGTTATCTGCCGTTAGGAGCGACGCTGGTGACGGACGAAATTTACAACGCGTTTTTGGGCGAGCCGACAGAATATAAGACGTTTTATCACGGACATTCCTATACGGGGAATAACCTTGCCTGCGCAGCGGGGCTGGCCAGCCTTCGCATTTTTAAGGAGGATGATGTGATTGCCGGCCTGCCGCCAAAAATGGAAATGATCCGTCAGCATTTTAATCGTATCAATGAAATGGAATATGTGGGAGATGCGCGGCAGTGCGGCATGCTGGGCGGCATTGAACTGATGCGTGACAAAGCGAACAGGATTCCCTTTGATCCCGGTCTCTTAATGGCGGGCGGTATCTGTCAGAATGCGCGGAAGTACGGACTCATTATTCGTAACATCGGTGATGTAATTGTCTTTATGCCGCCGTTGTGTTCGACCCCGGCAGAAATTGATGAAATGCTGTCGCGCTTGACAAAATCTATGGAAGAAATCTTTGACAGGGTACGTAAACAGGACGTGAATGCGTTTTCCGATCCCTGCGCGTTTTGATAGGAGGCCTCTGCTGTGCGCAATTCAAAATTACGAAACCAGATTCTGTGTGCGATTTTTACCGCGCTGATTGCCATAGGAGCATTCATTCGCATTCCGGTTCCCGTAGTGCCGTTTACTCTGCAGTTTCTGTTCACTACCTTGGCAGGCGTACTGTTGGGTTCACGCCTGGGAGCAACCAGCGTGATCCTGTATATCGTGCTGGGGCTGCTGGGAGTGCCTGTCTTTGCGGAAGGCGGTGGACCCGGCTATATCCTTAAACCAAGCTTCGGTTATCTGCCGGGTTTTGCCATCGGCGCCTATATTTCCGGATACTTTGCGGAAAAAACCGGAGGCTCCTCATTCAAAAATCTGCTGCTGGGCAATGCATTGAACCTGGCCGTTGTGTATTTGTGCGGTATGGTTTACTGTTATGTGATCAGCAATTATTACCTGGGAACACCTATTGCAATCTGGCCGCTGGTGTTGTACTGTTTCATTCTGGCAGTGCCGGGGGATGCCGTGTTATGCGTGGTCGCTGCCATTTTAGGTTCCCGGCTTGTGCCGGTGATCGGTGTGAAAGCGTGTCATACGACCGGAAGCCACGTATAACTATTTTGAAAAATCAGGGCTCTTCATTTTTGTGAAGTCGTCCTGATTCTTTTTTTGTAAAAGTGAGCGCCAATATGTTATAGTAACAGTAGATGATGTATGTAATATAATGGAGAGAAAAGGAAAAACAAAACTGATATGAAAGATACAAGAACCGCTCCGCAGCACATCATCGTCCGTGGAGCGAAAGTACACAATCTGAAAAACATCGACTTGGACATTCCTCTTGGCAAACTAGTGGCCATTGCGGGTGTCTCGGGCTCCGGGAAATCCTCACTGGCGTTGGGGACATTGTACGCGGAAGGCTCACGCCGGTACCTGGAAGCTCTTTCCACTTACACCCGGCGTCGAATCTCCCAGGCGGGCAGGGCCGAGGTAGACGAGATCAAACATGTTCCGGCTGCGCTGGCCCTGCACCAGCGTCCGGGCATCCCCGGCATCCGCAGTACCTTTGGAACGGCCTCGGAGCTGTTGAACAGTCTCCGTCTGCTGTTCTCCCGCCTGGGCAGTCATTGCTGTCCCAACGGGCACCCCTGTCCGCCGGACATGAATGTAGCGCTGATGCTGCCTACGAAATGTCCCGTCTGCGGTGAAGAGTTTTACGGTCCCGGTGCGGAAGCGATGGCCTTTAATTCGGAAGGGGCCTGTCCGTCCTGTTCCGGCACGGGCGTGATCCGCACCGTGAATGAGGATTCGCTGGTGCCTGATGATTCCCTGACTATCGACGAAGGGGCCGTGGCACCCTGGCAGACCCTGATGTGGTCGCTGATGAAAGATATCGCCCGGGATCTGGGCGTGCGCACGGATGTACCGTTCCGCGACCTTACTCCGAAAGAAAAGGAAATCGTCTTTCACGGCCCGGCCAAAAAGCATCATCTTCTCTATATGAACGAGAAGACGAACATGGCGGGGGAGATGGATTTTACTTATTATAATGCTGTCTATACGGTGGAGAACGCGCTGGCCAAAGTCAAAGACGAAAAAGGAATGAAACGGGTGGAAAAATTCCTGCACGAGTCCGTTTGTCCTGATTGCGGCGGCACCAGGCTTTCTGCGAAAGTGCGCTCCACAACGCTGGCGGGAAAGAATCTGGCGGAAGCGACAGCCATGACGCTGGCGGATCTGATCCCGTGGGTGCAGGCTGTACCGGGAACGCTGCCGGAAGAGATGCGTCCCATGGCGGATAGTATCATCCAGTCATTTTTGGACAATGCAAAACGACTAATTGACCTGGGCCTCGGGTATCTTACCCTCGACCGGGCCAGCAATACGCTGTCTACCGGTGAACGGCAACGGGTGCAGTTGGCCCGCGCCGTCCGCAACGAAACAACGGGCGTCCTGTATGTGCTGGACGAGCCCAGCATCGGGCTTCATCCGTCTAACATTGACGGTCTGATGAACGTGGTGGACAGTCTGATTGCCGATGGCAACTCTGTGGTGTTGGTAGACCATGATGTCCGGGTGCTGAAACAGGCAGACCACATGATCGAACTGGGACCGTTGGCAGGAACCCAGGGAGGAACCGTTCTGGCCCAGGGCAGCATGAAAGAGATTCTGGCAGCCGGGGCATCCAAAATAGCGCCCTTCCTGACGGATACAGGGCATATGAAGATACGCAGACGCGCCAAAGCGGCGGAGGTGTTCCGACTGGGAACGATCCGCATGGAGACGTGCCCGATCCACACCGTGCACGCGCTGAACGTTGTTATTCCCAAAGGCAGGCTGACGGCGGTGACGGGCGTGTCCGGTTCCGGAAAAACGACGCTGGTGCTGGAAAGTCTGATTCCCGGACTGGCGGCGCACTGTGCGGGGGAGAAGCTACCTTTCCCGGTAAAAACGGTAGAGGCGGAGGGCATACGTCGTGCCAACTTAATCGACGCATCGCCCATCGGCATCAATATACGTTCCACGGTGGCAACTTACAGCGGCATTCTGGATGAGCTTCGCAAGCTGTACGCAGGAATGGAAGTTGCGAAAGCCGGAAAACTGAAAGCCGGTGATTTCTCTTACAACACCGGTTCCCTGCGTTGCCCGGTCTGCGACGGAACCGGACAGATCTCTCTTGACGTGCAGTTTTTGCCGGATGTAACCATAACCTGTCCGGAGTGTAATGGAAAACGATACAGTGGGGAGGCGGAGAAAATCCTCTGGAAGCCGAAAACAGCAGAGAAGGCTTTTTCTCTTCCCGAACTGATGGCGATGACCGTGGATGATACACTGGAACTGTTTAAGGATAAGAAGAGAATATACGAAAAACTACGGGTGCTGCATGATCTTGGCCTGGGCTATCTAACTCTTGGAGAAGACACGCCCGCTTTGTCCGGCGGCGAGGCGCAGCGGCTGAAACTGGCCAGCGAAATGGGACGGACCCAGGAAGATTCTGTGTTCGTATTTGATGAACCCACCATTGGTCTGCATCCGCTGGATGTGCAGGTGCTGCTGGGTGTGTTTGACCGTCTGGTGGAGGCGGGCGCTACCGTCCTTGTCATCGAGCACGATCTGGATGTGATTGCCAACGCGGACTATGTCATCGACATGGGGCCGGGCGGCGGGGAACTGGGCGGTCATATCGTAGCCTGCGGAACACCGGAACAGATCCGCCAGACCAAAGAAAGCATTACCGGCCGGTATTTGTAAAGAAACGCCGATCATTAAGTCAGGCAAAACAGGAGGGAAGACCATGAGTTCTATTCTGGACAAGTATAAGGTATTTTATAATGACAAGGTAATCGGTTACTACTATATCTACAGCAACCACAAGGCAACGTATTACACGGAATGGGGCTGCCCCTGGGATATGGAAGACAAGCTGAAGGAACTGGGGCTCGAAAAGGAATTACAGGAAACAAACCCCCTGAAGGTGTTCACCGATTTGATCAATGACGCGAACCGGGTGCCGGGAAGAAGGCGTATCCTGTATCAGAAGGGACCCTTGCTGCTGGAACGTTACCCCATGGATACAGGGGAACGGTTTACAGTCTACCGGCGCGGCGCAAAGAAAGGGACGCCGGAGTATTCGCCGCTTTCTCACGATGCGCCGCATTACGAAGGACCAAAAACCCCGGAAGGAATGCGCGAATGGGCTTCCTGGTATGCTTTCAACAAGATGGATGACGGAACGTATGAAGCGGAACTGGACGAAGCCTGGTGGTGGGGCGGCGGCCACAATGACGGCGGCACCATCCGCCGTGAGATACCAGAGGAATGGTTTGAGTTGCCCTACGAGGATTTTCTGGAGAAAGTAGTGACTCTTGCAGCGGCATCTCATTATGGTTTTACTGCTGAAATATTATTGGAGAAAAAGGGTCTGAAAGAGTTCTTCGGATTCGGCAAATGATGTGGCGGTTTTGGAATCTCACTTGACTTAGGGAAACGCTGATTAATTCGTCTGCACGCTGACCGGTGCTTTTTGTGACTGACTGCGTCAATGTCCCTCAACGCAGCTACGGCTGCGCCTTCGGGCCATTTCCTTGTCAGTCGCAAAAATCCCTCAGTCAGCGCACAAACTCATTTAATCAGCGTCTCCTTAGAGCAGGCTTTAACGTATATGATTAAAATACAAAACAGCAAAGGAGAAACGGATTACCATGGTTACCCGACGTCTGCTGCAAATCTGCTCGGCTATTTTATACAACTGTAATTTAATCAGCGATCTTCCCGCAAAGTATATCAACAGCGACTTCTGCGTGCCGGGGCTGAACTGCCGTTACTGTCCGGCATCCGTAGCGGGCTGCCCGCTGAACTTTATGCAGCGGCTGTTTGCGGATGGTCTGGCTCATCTGCCCCTTCGTGTTTTATGTTGGCTGCTGCTGCTGGCGTTGGCTTTCGGTCGGTTCATCTGCGGCTGGCTTTGTCCCTTCGGGCTGGTGCAGGACATTCTGGATAAAATCCCGGTGCCAAAAATCAAAAAGAACGAATGGACGCGGCGGCTCAGTTATCTGAAATACGTATTCCTTGCGGTTTTCGTCGTGGTGGTTCCACTCGGTTACCATCTCGCGGGAAAACGGTTTATGGCTTTTTGCCACTGGGTTTGCCCCAATCTGCCTTTTTCCAATTTCCTTATGACGTTGTCAACAGGGGGAAGTATCCGTCCGTATATGTTTCTCAATTACCGTTTCGCCATTCTGGCGGCGGTAATCATATTATCTGTTTTTCTGTTCCGGCCTTTCTGCCGGTTCATCTGCCCCTTAGGGGCATTCTACGGTCTGTTTAACAGGATCGCGTTGATTTCCGTCAAGCTGGACGAAACTAAGTGTGTGCACTGCAACGCCTGCCTGCGAACCTGTAAAATGGACATCAGAAAAGTGGGAGACTGCGAGTGCATTTCCTGCGGAGACTGCAAGGCAGCCTGCAAGTTTGGGGCCATCCGGTTCGGATGGGAAAAGAAACAGTAATACAACAAAAGCCTGAAATGGGGGGGCTGGCGCAATGGCAGCTTGCACGAACAAAGCGATATGAATATACGAAAGAAAAGCTATATCGAGACATACAAATAACCTGTCTATATTTATAACAGCAAGCAGGCTGAAAAACCGCGCCACAACTGGAGTTGTGAAAAAATCCCGGTCACTAAAGTGACCGGGATGCGTTTTTGTGTTGCTTTTAACACGAAATTGTACAGTCAATAATCCCTGTGGAAGAACCGGCAAATGTGAATTAACTATGAACTCTCGCTTTTAACCTTGACTTAAAGTGAACTTTAACAAATAACATATAGTTAACAAATGCCACATATAAAAGTCAATTGCTGTCAAGCCTTTCTTTTATATATCAACAAAAGGAGTTGTACATCATGTCGTACACCATTTCTGAAGCCGCCGAAAAAACCGGTCTGCCGCCGTCCACCATCCGTTATTACGATAAGGAAGGGCTGCTGCCCAACATCAAACGGAAAAACGGCATCCGTGTGTTTGAAGACATGGACCTGCGGCTGATGGGCCTTCTGACCTGCCTGAAAAACACAGGGATGCCCATCAAACGCATCCGCGATTATGTGGAACTGACATCCAAAGGCGACGACACCCTGCAGGAACGTTACGAGATCATCAAGGCGCAGCGTCAGTTCGTGCTGGATCAGATCGAACAACTGCAGTATTATCTGGAAGAACTGGATTTCAAAGACTGGTACTATAACAAAGCGCTGGCCGCCGGTTCGGAAAGCGCGATCAATTTAGATGATTACGAAAAGGAAACGGGGAAGAAAGCTCCGGACGATCCCAACCGGCAGGACTAAACGCAATCCGTGTAGATGAAGAAAATCATGAAAATTGTGTTGAAAATTATATTGGTATTCGTGCTGGCTCTTACGGCCGGCGTATATTTTTACAGTCAGCGCCCGGAGTTCGGGCGGACGCCTACAGGTAAACGGCTGGAACGTATCCGGCAGTCACCTCACTATTATAACGGACGGTTTTGGTCCATAACCCCGGTGGAAAAACCGGTGGAGACCAGCCAGTTTCAGGCAACCATGCGCTTTTTATTCGGCGGAACGCCGGAGCGGCTGGTTCCTGCGGAACCCATGGTGTCCCGGAAAACGGATCTGCGTAAACTGGATCTGCAGCAGGACACGGTGGTCTGGATGGGACACTCCACGTTTTATCTGCAGCTCAACGGAATCAGGATTCTGATTGATCCGGTTTTCAGCAGCTGGGCCTCACCGCTGCCGTTCATCAATAAGGCCTTTGCCGGAAGCAATGTCTACACGGCGGAGGATATCCCCGACATTGATCTGCTGGTGATTTCCCATGACCACTGGGATCATCTGGATTATCCTACCCTGATGGCGCTGAAACCGAAAATCAAAAAAATCGTGGTGCCTCTGGGCATCGGGGAACATTTTGATTATTGGGGCTTTGACCTGGACATAATTACGGAAGAAGACTGGTATACACCGGTTAAACTTTCGGAGCAGCTTACCGTCCATATCCTTCCGGCCCAGCATTTCACCGGGCGTTTCCTGAACGCGAACCAGTCGGAAGCCTGCGCCTTTGCGTTTATTACGCCGCAGCGCAAGGTGTTTTACAGCGGAGACGGCGGTTACACCAAGGAGTTTAAAGAGTTTGGCAATACCTTTGGCGGGTTTGACCTTGCCATTCTGGAAAACGGACAGTATAACAAAGACTGGCCGAAGATCCACATGAATCCGAAAGAAACCGCCCGGGCAGGGGAAGATTTAAAAGCAAAAACGGTGCTGCCCTGTCACGGAGGAAAATTCGCCCTGGCCCGCCATCCCTGGGATGAACCCTATATCCGTCTGACGGAGGAAAGCAAAACCAAACCGTACCGATTGCTGACGCCCCGCATCGGGGAAGCGGCGGTTATCGGGGATAGCAATGAAACGTTCGGCCCCTGGTGGAAAGAAATGAAATAAGTCGGTAAGCGATGTATCGTTGCTTACTGATGGTATTTGTGAAATCATTATAGAAAACTTAAGGAGACGCTGATGCAATGAGTTTATTGGATGTCAGCGTGCAGACGAAGCAATCAGTGTTTCTTTAATGTGTGGAAATTACATGACCCCGCAGAATGCACATTCTGCGGGCATTTTCTATTCATGCCTGAAAAGCATTTCCTGCAATTGTTAACAGGTATTTGTTCTGTACATCCATATTACTTATAATAAAAATGTAATACCAAGCTTTGAGGGGAGCGTGCATATTTATGAAAAACAGTTGGAAAAAAGCGTTGGCGGCCTTTGTTGGCGCGTCAATCCTTATGTCAGTGAGTTTAAGTTATGTGGAGGCAGCAGCAATGACAAATTCAAATCAGAGAGTTGCGAAGAAAATTGTACAGACAGCAGGCAGGGACAGGCTGGGAGATTTTGCCCCGGACTTTGCCCGTTACAATGACGACATCTTATTTGGGGAAGTCTGGTCGAAGAACGACGTGCTTTCCCTGCACGACCGCAGTATCGTTACCGTTTCCGGCCTGGTAGGCAGCGGCGTCATTGACAGTTCGCTGAAATATCATATCCAGTCGGCGAAGAATAACGGGGTTACCAAAGCGGAGATGGCGGAAATCATTACCCAGCTGGGATTCTACACCGGTTGGCCGAAAGCCTGGGCCGCGTTCAACATGGCGAAGGAAGTGTATGCGGAACCGGCTGCTGCGGCAGCGGCTGTGACAGACAAAGAAAAGTTCCAGCAGGAGATTATGTTCCCCATTGGCGAACCGAACACGGCGTATGCGAAGTATTTTATCGGACAAAGTTATCTGTACCCGGTTTCCACGCAGCAGGTTGCCATGTATAACGTGACCTTTGAACCGGGCTGCCGCAATAACTGGCATATCCATCACGCTAAATCCGGCGGAGGCCAGATGCTGATTTGCGTAGGCGGTCAGGGCTGGTATCAGGAATACGGCAAACCGGCGGTGAAACTGCTGCCCGGAACCGTGGTCAACATTCCGGCCAATGTGAAGCACTGGCATGGCGCCGCGGCAGACTCCTGGATGTCCCATCTGGCCATTGAAGTGGCCGGTGAAGAAACCAGTAACGAATGGTGCGAACCGGTAACGGATGCGGAATACGGCAAACTGAAATAATCAAGTGAAGAGATGCTGATTGAATGAGTTTGTACAGCGTGCATACGAATGAATCTGTGTTTCTTTAAAAATCGTAATGCCCGTCGAACTGTGCCTGAGATTTGCCTTTGGCACGGCTTTACGGGCATTCGTAATAACGGAGGACCCTATGTTAAAAAAACTTGCGATTGCGCTGACCGCGATTACGTTTACACTGGCGTTTGCCGGCTGCGGCGGTGAAAAGAAAACTGCAGAGGCAAAAGATGTAAAACCGGCTGCCACGACAGCGGCTGTGAATTTTATCAAACCGGAAGTCAATAATAAACCGCTGCGCTTTCTGACGGAAGATAAGAATGCGCCCATTGTCTATTTCACCAAAGACATTTCAGCCGGCGGCCTGATGAAAGTGTACAAGGCGCTGGGACAGGAAAAGAAAGGCAAGGTCGCCGTAAAGGTCTCTTTTGGCGCCGAAGGGGAACAGTATCTGGATCCGATTCTGATGGCGGAACTGATGAAGGAGACGCAGGGCACGTTTGTGGATACCAACGGTTTCACCGCGCCCCGTAATACGACGAAAGGAAATTACGCCATGGCGGAAAAGCACGGCTTTACCAAAGTCGGGCCGGTGGATGTGCTGGATGCGGACGGAGACATTGACATGCCGGTACAGAACGGGCATCACCTGAAATTCACCCGTACAGGATCCCATATTCAAAACTACGACACCTTTGTGGCGGTGCACCGTTTTAAGACCCATTACATCGCCCAGTTAGGCGGTAATATCAAGAATATTTCCCTGTCCCTCGGTTCCCTTTCCGGAAAAGCGCTGATCCACAGCGCGGGAAAAAACGATAAAACGTACCAGTGGGCCGATGATGACACCACGGCCCGGTGCTTCGCGGACGCGGCCAAAGCGGCGATGGATTATAAGAAAGGGCGCTGGGTGTTTATCAATGTGCTGGATGCCTTTAAAGCGGAAGACAAATGTGTGAACGTGCAAGACCGTAAAAGCGTCGGCATTCTTGCCTCCGCTGATCCGGTCGCGTTAGACCAGGCCTGTGTGGATTTTGAATTCGGCGCGGCCAAGGATGATGCCACAAGAGCTGCGTGGGAAAAACACCACAGCGTCAACGTGCTGGAGTTTGCAGAAAAGATAAATGTAGGGAAACGTCATTACCGTATGGTTTCCGTGGATTAAAAACATTTCGTAAAAAACCACAGAATGTCCCTTTACATTGCTATGCTTTTTTGTTATAGCAGTGCTGCAAAACAGGCATTGTACATTCTGAAGAAGATAGGTTATAACTATAATATGGAAGTTTGTATTCTTTTTTAAACATGCCAGGAAGGCAGGTTGCTGGACGCAGGAGCGTCCGGAGCAAGAAAGGAGACCATCATGACAGAATTCAAACAGGCACCGGTTGTAGGAAGCAAACGTGTGGACGCAGGAGCGCCCGGAACGAAAGCAAAGGTTTATTTTACCCGTTCGATTGACGCGGAACATTTAATTAAGCTTTACAATTTAGTGAATGAAAATATTTACGGCAAAGTAGCTATCAAGCTGCACACCGGCGAAAAGCATGGTCCCAACATCTTGCCCCGGGATATGGTGCAGGCGTTCCAGGCTACGGTTCCCGACAGCGCTATCGTGGAAACGAACACGTTGTATCCGGGTGACCGTTACACTACGGAAGATCATCGGGACACGCTGAAAGTAAACGGCTGGACTTTCTGCCCGGTGGATATTTTGGATGAAGACGGCGATGTGGCCCTGCCGGTACGCAACGGCTTACGGTTGAAGGAAGTGCATATGGGCGGTCATCTCACCGACTATGATTCCCTGATTGTGCTGACGCATTTTAAAGGACATGCCATGGGAGGCTTTGGCGGTTCCATGAAAAATATCGCCATCGGCTGCGCTTCCGGGCAGGTCGGCAAACGGGAAGTGCATCTGGTAGTGGACGACATGCCGGCTAATTTTGAAGAATGGCCCATGAAAGAACAGTTTATGGAAACCATGGCGGATTCCGCTAAAGCGACCTGTGATTATTTCGGCAAACACATCGTGTTCCTGAATGTAATGCGCCGTATGTCTGTGGACTGCGACTGCGCGGGCGTAGCGGCGGAAGAACCTACCATTGCGGATATCGGCATCTGCGCTTCCACAGATATTCTGGCCATTGACCAGGCCTGCTGCGACATGGTCTTCACCAAACCGGAAGGCGACCAGAAGGATTTAGTGGAACGCATCACCAGTCGTCACGGTCTGCATCAGCTGGAATCCATGCGGAAACAGAAGATGGGCAATCCCCAATACGAACTGATCGAAGTAGAATGAATGGCGTTGCAACGATTTGCCGGGCCGTATGTCCCAGGACGATCCGAAAGCGGTGAAGTCCGAAGTGGATAAATGGCTGAAGGAGATTGGCTACGGAAAATAAGGAAGTAAAAAAATGAAACACAGAAAAGTTTGGCAGTTGCTGCTCACAATATTGTTGATGGGCGTGATGTTTGCAGGCTGCGCGTCCGCAGGCACAAAAACGGTGAACAATATTGGAAGCGCGTCTGTGCCGCAAAAAGCGGAAGATACATCCGGTGCGGTGAAAAAGGAAGCTGCGGAAAAGAAAGATAATGGAGAAAAAGGAACTGCTATGCCTGACACAAACCTGAAAATTAAAGTGGTTGCAAATGGTAAAGAAATTGTATTTGCGCTGAACGATACTTCCGTGTCCCGGTCATTCTATGCGCAGCTGCCGTTAACTGTTGCTGTGGAGAATTACAGCAACAACGAAAAAATCTTCCAGCCTCCCAAAAAGCTGGACTGTAGCAAGGTGCAGGAAGGGGCGTGTCCTGTGGGGACGATTGCCTATTTCTCGCCCTGGAACAACGTGTGCCTGTATTACGGCGATATGTCACGCTACCCCGGCTTATATGTGATGGGCAAAGCGGTAAGCGGAACGGAACAGATTCGGAACATAAAGGGAAAAGTGAAAATAGAAGCAGTCGGGCAGTAACGGCATACCTCTTGACTTAGAGAAGGCTTTAACGAATATAATCAGAACATATCACGCATAGAATCAGAGTACAGAGATGAAAACAAACGGAGGAATCACTATGGCTAAAAAAGTATTGGTTATCAGCACAAGCATAAGAAGCAACAGCAACTCGGAAAAGCTGGCGGAAGCGTTTGCGGACGGTGCGAAAGCGGCGGGCAACGAAGTGGAACTGATCCCCCTGAAAAATAAAACGATTGCGTTTTGCAAAGGTTGCCTTGCCTGCCAGCAGACCGGTCATTGCGTAATCAAAGACGATGCGAATGCCATTACGGACAAAATGCTGGAGGCGGACGTGGTGGTTTGGGCGACGCCCATTTACTACTACGAGATGAGCGGACAGATGAAGACCATGATCGACCGTGCCAATTCCTTGTTCCCGAAAGATTACAAATTCCGGGACGTGTATCTTCTGACCGCCGCGGCGGAAGATGAGCCGGATGTGGATGAAGGCGCTGTCCACGGATTAAAAGGCTGGATTGCCTGCTTTGAAAAAGCGCGCTTTGCAGGAAAAGTTTGTGCGTGCGGCGTAGGTGCTCCCGGAGAAATCAAAGGGAATGCAAAACTGGCGGAAGCCTATGAAATGGGAAAAGGGATTGTGTGAGTATAATTGATGGATTGCCCGACAAATTAAGAATAGAATTATAATGGACGACAATGACAATGGGCACTCTTATGGTGATGTTGAGCGCTGCGATGTGGGGGCTCAGCGGGGTATGCGGACAATTTCTGTTTGAAAATTATCATCCGTACCCGGTCTGGCTGATTGCAGTGCGGCAGGTGGCAGCGGGGATATTATTTCTGCTGTTCATGCGTATAAAAGGCGAACCGCTGTTAGCATTATGGCGGAGCGGACGCAAAAATATTACAGAAATACTTTGGTTCACCCTGGGGCTTTTGGGCGCGCAGTTTATGTATTATTACACGATCAGCGTTTCCAATGCGCCCACTTCGACCATCCTGCAGTACCAGGCGCCGATATTTATTATTTTGTGGCAGGCGTTTGTCCGGAGGCGTATGCCGGAAGGGCGGGAAATGCTGGGCGTCGTGCTGGCCATGACAGGCGTGTTCCTCATCAGTACCCATGGCGATCCGTCGCATCTGGTCATTTCGCCCGTGGCGCTGGCATCAGGAGAACTTTCTGCCATTGCGCTTTGCATTTATATGATTGCGCCGGAAAACATCCTGAAACAGTTTCCGACCATGCTGATTATGGGCTGGGGGCAACTAATCTCTTCGTTGTTTCTCTTGCCGTTCTGTAGTCTCACTGATTCCGGTGTAAGCGCCTGGACGCCTGCGTCCGCGGGCGCGGTAGCGTTTATTATTCTGGGGGGAACGATCATTCCCTTTACCCTGTTTCTGGCAGGGGTGAAACTTATCGGGCCGACGAAAGCGTCGCTTATCAGCTGTTTTGAACCCCTCGCCACAATCCTCTTTACCGTTTTCTTTTTGGGAACCGTGTTGCTTCCCGTTGATTACGCAGGGATGGCACTCATTATGATTACGGTGTTCATGTTAAGCATGAAGAAGAATACGTGAAAACTGTAAAACCTGTAATTAAAAATGCCCTCACTCTGATGTGTTTCAGGGTGAAGGCATTTACTATTCTTTTCTATTTCCACTTGCATTTTCTGAAAAAACGTATATAATAAGTGCTGTCGTACAACTGAACAAAGGTGGATGAATCTTGTGGGAGAACGGCGCAAGCCTGCCGAAGGAGCTAAACTCTCAGGCGCTGTAAAAAGCGGAACCATAAGGGGACACGACTCTGGAGAGTCCCGGCACGGGAACGCGGTTCAGCCGTTTTTCCGGTACGGGCGCCGAAGGTGCACGGAAGCTTACGCGGCTTTCTTATCTCTCAGGCAAAAGGACAGAGAAAGATTTCAGGATGTTTCCTGTTATTTTGATTTGCGAACTTATCTCCGGAGCAGTTGGAGGTAAGTTTTTTATTTTGTACCCTTGGAGGAGAAACCATGAATCTGGAGTTGTTGAATGAAATTGACAGTTTTGTCTGGGGACCGCCGCTGCTTGTGCTGCTGGTGGGGACCGGTGTTTTTCTGAGCCTGCGTCTGGGATTCTTGCAGGTTGCGAGGCTGCCCAAAGCGTTAGGGCTTATTTTTAAGGCAAAGAGCCAGGGCGAAGGGGATACTTCGTCTTTCCGGGCGTTGTGCACAGCTCTTGCCGCTACCATCGGCACCGGTAATATTGTCGGCGTGGCTACGGCCGTGAAAGCCGGCGGACCCGGCGCGCTGTTCTGGATGTGGGTGGCTGCGTTCTTCGGCATGGCGACCAAATACGCGGAAGGGCTGCTGGCTGTGAAATACCGCGGCGTGGACGAACACGGCGAAATTGCCGGCGGTCCCATGTTTTATATTGAAAACGGCATGGGCAGGCAGTGGAAACCCCTGGCTGTGTTTTTCGCGGCAGCGGGCGTGTTGGTTGCCTATTTCGGCATCGGCACCTTCGCTCAGGTGAACTCCATCGTGGATATTACAAAACTATCCATCGGTCTTGATCCGATGTATACGGCTGTGGTTCTCACGCTGGCGGTTGCCGCGGTAACCATCGGCGGTCTGCAGTCCATCGCCTCGGTTGCCAGCAAGATCGTTCCGGCTATGGCGGTGATTTATTTTGTCGCGACGGTCGGTTTTCTGCTCATGTTCATTGACAAAGTGCCCGGCGCGGTGATGGAAGTGCTGCGCTGCGCGTTTACGCCGACTGCGGCAGCCGGAGGCTTTGCCGGGGCAAGCGTCATGCTGGCCATGCGTTCCGGAGTGGCCCGCGGCGTGTTCTCCAACGAGTCCGGCCTGGGTTCCGCGCCCATTGTGGCCGCTGCGGCTAAGACAAAATGGCCGGCGGAGCAGGGGCTGGTTTCCATGACAGGTACCTTTATCGACACGATCATCATCTGTACCCTCACCGGCCTCACCCTTGTGGTATCCGGGCTCTGGAAGGGTGACCTGAACGGGGCGGCGCTGACCCAGGCCGCTTTCATGCAGGGCTATCCGGAAGCCGGGAAAATCGTGCTGATGGTGGGCCTGGTGCTGTTTGCCTTCACCACCATTTTGGGCTGGAATTATTACGGGGAGCGCTGCATCGTCTATCTGGCCGGTGTGAAGGCTATTCTTCCGTACCGTATTATTTTTATTGTGCTGGTAGCCTTGGGCGCTTTCCTGAAGTTAGAGGCAATCTGGGTGCTGGCGGATATTGTCAACGGCCTCATGGCGATTCCGAACCTGATCGCCCTGCTGGCGCTCAGCGGCGTGGTGGTTGGCGAGACAAAACGGTATTTCAAACATGTTGAACAGGGGGATGTTGACGAAGTGAACGGTCTTTTGCCGGACGGACCGGAAGAAGTGATTGAACAAAAACTGGAAGGCAGATGAGAGTGTTATCTTGCCATTATATAAAAAAACTGACTTTAACGCATCGGCGTAGTGGCAGCTTTCCCGAACAAATCAATAAAATGAACGAAAGAAGTGTCACTGAGAGACAGACATATAGACTGTCTATGCAAGAATAAGGAGGACATATGAACAAGGCAGAAAGCAATGAAACAATCATGAAACAGTTTGAGATTATGATTAACACAGCGGATGAAGCGTTATCCCAGAGACTGATATCCGAAAAGGCTTCGTTTTTTACACCGGCAAGTCCGGTTCCGTTATATGGAGGCAAAGGCTATTTATCTGTTGTGCATTGGATGCGCCAGGGGTTTTCTGATGTGCAGTGGAAATTAGAGGAAATGGTCGCCGCCGAGGATAAAGTTGCAGTTCGTTGGACTTTGACGGGAACACATGACGGTGACTTTTTGGGCATTAAAGCTACCGGAAAGAAGATATCGGTCTGTGTCATGAACTTTTATTATTTTGATGAAGACGGAAAAATAATAAACGATATTGCGGCGGAAGGTATGATTGGAATCCTGCGCGGCATAGGGGCTTTAACACTATGAAAGCAAAAGCAAAAGTTAAATCCTTGACTTAGGGTATCACAGGAATCCGGATTTTGAAGTACAGGAACTGTTATCGTTAGCCGAGGATATGAACAAAAGGATTGATTTGTTTTAAATACTGAAAATCAATACAACAGATTATTCTGTAACTCCAGATTAACTTTCGCAGCCGTGGATTTTTCCACGGCTGTTTTGATAAAAACAACGATAAACGTTTTGCGATTTTTATCTCGAAACGCAGGCAGTGTTGTCGAAATTTCCATCCGATAAAAGCAGGAATACGAACGTTATTCGGTCGAATTTTGCAAAGCAATCTTGTTTATTCGGTTGAAAAATGTTATTATATCTGCGGAGGGAGCTGCACATGGAAAGAACAGCATCTGAGCAGTTTAAGGCATGGAAAAACAAAAAAATCAGGAAACCCCTGCTGGTTACCGGTGTACGCCAATGCGGAAAAACCTATCTGATAAAGAAATTCGGGCAGAGTGAATTTGAAGATATGGCTTACTTCAACTTTGAAGGGAACACAGGGCTTCAGTCAGTTTTTACCTATGATTTTGATACAGACAGGATTCTGGACGAGCTTGGCAGCATTATCTTGGGGAAAAAGATCATACCGGGTTCGACACTTGTGGTTTTTGATGAAATACAGGATTGCCCGAGAGCCATACAGGCGCTTAAGTATTTCTGTGAGAATTTGCCGGAACTTCATATCATAGCGGCCGGATCTCTTTTGGGCGTGGCGTTGCGGGAAGAAGGAATTTCTTTTCCCGTTGGAAAAGTTGAGCGGATCCATATGTATCCCATGAGTTTTGAGGAGTTTGTCCGGGCCGACGGCGGCGGGAAATATATTGACGGAGTCAGGAAAGTTGCTTTTGAACGGGAATTGACAGAGCTCTACACGGTTCCTCTTGAAAAATATCTGAAGAATTATTATATTGTCGGCGGAATGCCGGAAGCGGTGCGAACGTGGATCGATACGCATGACTACAAAGCCGTGGAAGAGGTACAGGACCGGATCTTAAAAGATTATGCGGATGACTTTGGCAAACATACCATGCCCGATACGGCGATAAAGATTAAAATGATATGGGATGCCATCCCTTCGCAGATAGCAAGGGATAATAATAAATTTATCTTTTCCCATGTAAAGCAGGGAGCAAGGGCAAAAGATCTGGAAGACGCGCTGGCGTGGCTGGTGAATGCCGGTATCGCACGCAAGCTCAATCTGGTGAAAACGCCGGAGATTCCTTTATCCGGGATGGCGGATCATACATATTTTAAAGTTTATATGTCTGATGTGGGCCTTTTGAGAAAAAAATCCAATATAAACTACAGAACCATTTTGGAAGGAGATGCTGCATATATCCACTATAAAGGAGCGCTGACGGAAAACTATGTTTATACACAACTGGAATGTATGGGCATAGACTGTTATTTCTGGAGAACAAAAGCCGATGCGGAGCTGGATTTTATCACCGATTATGAAGGCGTGCTTTTGCCGGTTGAGGTAAAGTCGGCAGATAATACAAAAGCCAAGAGCCTGCATTTGTTTTGCAGCAGATATAAACCAAAGATGGCAATCAAGACCTCCCTGAAAAACGTAGGGGACAATATGGACGGAGATACACATGTATGGTCTGTCCCGTTATATGTTTTGTTCCGGTTTAAGGACTACGTATTTAACGAGATGGGATGGTAGCGTCTCCTTAAATATAAACGTGACTGTAGATACAAGTTTGGAGTTTTGAGGCTTAAATATGTTTGGTATTTTGAAATGGGAATGCATTGTACATGGGAAAGAACTTGAAAACGTTAAACAAGACCGCAAACATAGCAAGCGGATTGAACGTTATGAAGTTTCAGAAAACGCAATTTATTTTGATGGGAAGTATCTTCCGGTTTCACTGATTAAGAGCATGCGAAGCCAGCCATCTGCGTATCGTCCGCATGGATGCTGCGGTATCGGTATTCCTGTTTTTAAAATCAGAGTGGAGTATGGTGCGGAAAAGCCTTTGGTTTTGGTTATCGAGCAGGAAGAAAAGGTGGAAGAACTGATTGACAGGGTTCTTAAAGCAAATCCAGACATTACCCTGGAATACTATTTGAGTCCGCATACCGGACTGAAACCGGAGAAGATTTCACCACCGTTGTATTGAGCAGAAAAAAATATTAGTTTTCTTAATGCTAAAAAATCCCTGTCTGCCACTGAAGTCTATCAGCGTAGGCAGGGATTGATTTTTTCTCAACGCAAACGTTTTCTCAATGCATACTCTTACATACTCGTCTCATGCAGCATTACGTTGCCGCAAAATTACAGGAATGCACCGTTGCAGACCTGGATGACCTGTCCTTTTACATGTTTGCCCATGTCGGAAGCGAGGAAAAGGCAGGCGTTTGCCTGATCCATGGGATCGCATTCCGGGCCGGGAAAATATACAAAGTGTTTGCTGAACTCCAGCATCTTTGCGCCACCGGGTTGTTCGCCTGCTTTATTAGCCAGATGGGCAGGCGTTACGGTAGCGCCCGGAGCCACGGCGTTGATGCGGATATTGGTATTGATCAGACGCATAGCTACGTTTTTGGTCAGTGTGTTGATAGCGCCTTTAGAGGAGGTATAGGATGCCCCGCAGAAAGGACGGTCTCCATTGACGGAAGAAATGTTGATGATACAGCCTTCGTTTTTGGGCAGGAATACTTTCAATGCTTCCCGGATAAAACGGAATGGTCCGAACACATTGGTCTGATATACATGCTCCAGCCATTCGTCATCCGTTTCGTCGATCATTTTCTGTTCGCCGATGGCCGCATTGTTGATGACAATATCAAGATCGCCGTAAACAGTCAGAGCAGTCCGGATTACATTTTTAACGTCTTCCAGATTTTTATTGTCCGCTACCACGCCGGTAACTTCCAGTCCCTGTTCTTTCAACCGGTTGACCGCTGCCTCTAATTTCTCTTTGCCCCGCGCGGTCATAACAACTTTTGCGCCTTCTTTTGCAAAAAGTTCGGCCATGGTTTCTCCCATTCCATAGCTTGCGCCGGATACGATGGCAACTTTTCCTTCTAACATTTTTTCTTTCATATTATCTTGTCTCCTGTTGTTTAAGTTTTGGAATTTGAATGTTGTTCCTGCTTTGTATTATAAAAAAACAGCTTCAGAAATGTCTAATACTTATTATTTATTTCCAGATATGCTTTTCGTCTATTTTTATGTTATACTGAAACAAAGGATACCAAAGGAGGCGCCATCATGGAAATCCGGGTGCTGCGTTATTTTCTGGAAACCGCGCGGGAAGGGAACATCACCCGCGCCGCCGAACGACTGCACGTTACCCAGCCCACCATGTCCAGGCAGTTAAAGGATCTGGAAGAGGAACTGGGAAAAAAGCTGTTTGTCCGTACCAATTATGCCTTGCGGTTAACGGAAGCAGGCTTGCTTCTGCGCAAGCGGGCGGAAGACATTCTGGATCTGGTGGACAAAACGGAAACGGAATTTAAGATGCTGGACGATACCATGGGCGGCGAGATTTTTATCGGCTGCCCCGAATCCGATTCCCTGAAGTATTTTGCCAGGGCGCTGAAACGGGTGCAAGAGCTGCATCCCGGTATCCGCTGCAACATCACCAGCGGAAACAGTGAAGACATCACGGAAAAACTGGATAAAGGCATTTTGGACTTTGCACTGGTCATGGAGTATGTGAATCCCCTGAAATACAACCATCTGGAGATTCCGGCAGAGGACACCTGGGGCGTCTTCATGCGGAAAGATTCACCGCTGGCAAAGAAAAATGCATTGCGCCTTGCGGATTTATACGACCTGCCTTTAATCTGCTCAAGGCAAAATATGGAACAGAATTTTCCATCCTGGTTCGGAGAAAAACTGGACCGCCTGAACATTGTAGCTACCTACAATCTGTTTTTTAATGCTTCCATTTTTGTAAAGGAAGGGTTAGGGTATGCCATTGCCTATGATAAACTGGCGCATACCGGGAAAGGCAGCGATATGACCTTTGTGCCGCTGGCTGACGTACCTGCTTCGGAAATGAAGATCATATGGAAAAAGTACCAGGTGTTTAGTCCCGTGGCATCGCTGCTTCTGGCTGAACTGCAAAAAGAATATGGGGGAAAAACAGATATAGGCAAAGAGCATAACTGAAAATGATTAGTAAGTATTAGACATTTCTGCGCGACTCCTTTAGAATGAACCTGAAAGAAGCAAACAGCTTCCGATGAAATGAAAATGAGTGATGATGCAGGCTGCTTTAAGAAGACAGCAGGCATGTTGTGCAAAGCTGACAGATGAAATGTGTAGTGTGAAACTGCAGCAGAACGGTCAGCGAAACATTCAGGTTTATGAAAAAGGAGAAACGCAAATGAAAAAAACTTCCCGTACCCGCAAACTGATGAAATCCGTTGTCCTGAGCCTGGCGTTGGCCGCTGTAAGCTTTGCAGGCGCAGCTTTTGCCGCTCCGGCGGATGCAAATGCTGCGGCCGTCATGGCAAGCCAGATGAAGAACTCTTCCATTACCGAACTGACCAACGATTCCCGTGTGTTCAAAGTTGATAAAAAAATCCAGACAAAGATGGTCCGTTTCCAGAATCGGTACGGCATCGAAGTTGCCGGCCACCTGTACCTGCCGGAACATTTTGATGCGAACAAAAAATACAGTGCCATTGTATTCAGCGGGCCCTTCGGCGCAGTGAAAGAACAGTCGTCCGGTCTGTATGCCCAGGAGATGGCAAAACGGGGCTTTGTGACCGTAGCCTTTGACTGTTCCTTTACCGGAGAAAGCGGCGGCAACGTACACGACGTGGCGTCTCCCGATATTTTTACGGAAGACTTCCATGCAGCGGTTGACTTTGTAGGCCTGCTGCCCTTCGTTGACAAAGAACGCGTCGGCGCCATGGGCATCTGCGGGTTAGGCGGCATGGCTGTTACCGCAGCGATTAACGACGTGCGCATTAAAGCGGTGGCAACGTCCGCCCTGTACAATATGAACGACAGCATCCGGAACCACTATAAGGGAGATTACTATACTCCGGTTCAGCGGGAAACCGTGAAAGGATATCTGGCCGAGATGCGGTGGAAAGAGGCGGAACTGGGCAAAACGCTGCCCGGTTATCATGAAGTTGCCATCGGGGCTGACGGAAAAGCCGTTCACGCTACCGGCGAAGGCGTAACGCTGCTTCCCAACAAACTGCCGGAAGGGGCAGACCCTGTGACCACCGATTTTTTCAACTACTATAAAGGCCGCGCGTTCCATCCCCGTGCCATCAACTCCAACGGGATCTGGTCTTCAACCACGCCGTACGGATTCTTTGACTTCGACCTGATGGCCCATGTGGAAGAACTGAGTCCCCGTCCGCTGCTGCTGATCACCGGCGACAAGGCCCATTCCCGTTACCATTCCGAAAACGTTTACGAACGTGCGAAGGAGCCGAAGGAACTGATCGTGATGCCGGGCGCGACCCATTGCGACCTGTATGATATTTATGAAAAGATTCCCTTCGAAAGACTGGACGGGTTCTTTACCAAACACTTGGGAAAATAAAAAATTAGGAAACCGGTAAACTGCGTGAATCGCATAACCTGAAGCTGATTAGGCAGCCGTGGATTTATTATCTGCGGCTGTTTTGATATAGTTATATAACCTTTGCGCATACATAATCACGGTTTGCAAAATAAACAATCCGTGTTATACTGAAGGAAACGCTGATTAATTCGTCTGCACGCTGACCGGTGCTTTTTGTGACTGACTGCGTCAATGTCCCTCAACGCAGCTACGGCTGCGCTATCGAGCCATTTCCTTGTCAGTCGCAAAAAGCCCTCGGTCATCGCACAAACTCATTTAATCAGCGTCTCCTAAAGTGTCACAAGAGTGACGCGGTTCGCAGAAGCGAAACCTGAAATCCGTAACGGATAAAACCGAAACGCATCAGGCGTTTCCTGAAGTACAAATTTCATTTATTTTTTCAGACCGGTTCAAATTTCGTGAACTGCGAAGCAAAGCAATTGAATATGTAACGATTTGGCTATGAAGGCTTACTGTCGCAAATGCAGGCAGCTTCATAGCCTTTTATCTTTTTGAAAGAAACTATGATCAGGAAATCGGGGTACATCTCATGACACAAATCAGCGAGAAAAGCATCATCCACAGGCAAAACGCAAAAGAATTTATAGAAGATTATTGGACGAAACGCGCGCCGGGTTTCAAAAGCCTGCGCCGGGAAGAACTGCAAAGCGAAAAGATGCGGCAATGGCAGGAGGAAATCTGCCGTCACCTGCCGGCGGGGAAGCCGCTGAAAATATTGGACATCGGCTGTGGCGCCGGTTTCTTTTCCATACTGCTGGCCGCGAAAGGCTATGACGTCACCGGCATCGACTTAACGGAATCCATGATTGAAGAAGCTGTCGCGTTAGCTGCGGAAGAGAAATCCAACGCTCGTTTTCAGGTGATGGATGCGGAAAAACTGGCCTTTCCTGACGAAACCTTTGACGTCATTGTTTCCCGCAACGTGACATGGAACCTGCCTCATCCGGAAAAAGCTTACGTGGAATGGCTGCGCGTCCTGAAAACCGGCGGACTGCTTCTGAATTACGACGCGGAACACGGCAAGTATCATCACGGCGATTTTGAAAAAGAAGCGGTTTACGCTCACAAGGACATAACCAAAGAAATGGTGGAACAGTGCCACCAAATCTATCACATGCTGGATATCAGCATCTTTGACCGCCCCCGCTGGGACCTGGATATATTGCAGAAACTGGGGGTAAGCGCCTGTTCTGCCGATACAACGGTAGGCCGGCGGCTGTATCCGAAAAAGGATAAGTTTTACGATCCGGCTCCGCTGTTTGGCATTGTTGCAGTAAAGTAAAGGAAACACGGATTAAATGTCATTAAGTTAAGCTAATTCCAATTCTTAATATATGAGTAAGCATCATTGAAAATACAAATAAAAGAGTAAATCCCTCTGCTTATTTAGACGTAAACAGAGGGAGTATTTTTGCCTTGAAGAGATTTTAACTTGATGATATTGCTGGCATGACTACCTGTATTTTTGGTATAATAACAATATAGAGGGGTGCGAAACAAAAAAATCTTTTTTGTTTTGTATAAAAAGTCTGAAAGAAAGAGTTATAGATATATAATTATTGGGGTAAATAATTATGATAAACTGGTTGGGTAACTATAACTATGATTATGTCCTGGCTTCTATACCGATTCAGCTGATTCTCCTTATTCTTTACTGTTTGCGGCGCAATCTTCCCGTCCGTTCCAGCTACTGCTTTCTGTGGGTTATGATTGCCAACCTGGTAATGACGGTTTTCGACGTGGCAGCATGTGAAATGAACGCTGTGTGGGAAACATATCCGCTATGGGCCATATATGGAATAAACGAGATATATTTTATCGCCTTTATCGTAAGGGGTTGGGCCCTGTTTGAATATACGGCGGAAGAATGCCATGGATATGCTGACCTGGGTAAATGGCTGACTAAGTTTTCTATTGTCCCCGCATTGATAACTACGGCACTTGTGCTTTCCACACCCTGGACACACAGTATTTTCCGGATTGATCCCGGAGTCGGTTATGTCAGTTCCAAATTGTATAATACTATTTATGTCTGCACCTGGCTTTATATTTCCATGTCTGTACTGTGTGTGCTTCTTCGTTGGAAGAAGATTGACAGGCGTCTGAAAACCAGTACGCTGGTGTTCAATATTATACTTGGGGTGGGTCTGCTAATCCGGAAATTATTCATGAATACGCTGGTTACCAGTTATTTCAGTATTCTTGCTATCCTTATCATCTATCTTACGGCACAGAATCCTGATTTGTATCGGGATAAGAAGACGCATCTTTTTAACGGGGACGCATTTAATCGGATCGGGGCGGACTGCATCCTTAAAGGAGTTCCTT
>Ga0256405_10001196_pt1 | contig 73638 bp, 54 predicted proteins | sample RumenRJG_02DNA_FD_189096 | JGI IMG/M metagenome (GOLD analysis project Ga0256405, IMG submission 189096) | Bovine rumen microbial communities from Lethbridge, Alberta, Canada - RJG_02 | ecosystem: Host-associated > Mammals > Digestive system > Stomach > Rumen | place: Canada: Alberta...
ATCCGTTCCACGACCGTTTCTGCCTGTCGGTTCGCGATATCCGTAGTCAGGGCAGTCCGATGGCTGATGACCTCAGGACATTCATGCTTCTTTCATCAGACTTGAGAGGACTGATTGAGACTCCCTCATGGTATTTTGAATCCGACAGTCCGGAGTGTGACCATTCCCTTGACCTGCTCTGCATGATCCAGGGCTGGGAGCGTTATGACTGGAACATAATGACCGGCCAGTCAGAGTTCACTGAAAGGCACCGCAGGGAAGAGAGCCTCACGGTTAACGGATGGATCCTGAATTCATCAGGCAGAAGACCCATGAACGGAGTTGAGGTCAAAGCCGCCCTGGTGCCGCAGGACAAGAAACTGACTGAGACATACTCTTACATTACTGATTCAACCGGATATTTCGGGTTTGATCTGGGACCCGCCTTCTACGACTATGCCAAATTGAGCATCAGCGCATTCACCGGCAAGAGGAAACGCCTTGTCGGACCCGACGCCAGGATAGTGTTGGAGCGTTCCCTGAAACCCGCCATACGCCCATATCAGCCTGAAGAACTTGTCATAACCAGCAACCAGGCCACAAGGAAAAAGGCAGGCAACAGTCAGGCAGTTCAGGATGAAGACGGATTGTCGGCTATAATAAGCGTCGAAAAGGGATTGCTGCTTCCGGAGGTTGACATCAACGAGGACCGCATGTATGTGGATTATTTCACATTCAAGTCATACGATGTCATAAAGGATACTGAAGCCGAACTGGACAAGGGAGACTACTCCACTGACCTGTACGGTTATCTCATTGAGAAAGGATACGATATTTCAGACACCTGTCAAGGTGATTTCCGTGCGGATTCAGTCGAAATTAACGGTTTCAAGGCTTTCTTCTATATTCATGACAGCAAGCATTATTATGACAAGGGGATATCGGACTATCCGTTCTCAATTGATGCCATGGATATAAGGAGCATCATAGTTTATGAGAAACCGATGACCATGTTTGAAATAATACAGGTGTGTCCGCTGTTCAATGATTTCATGAACAAAGGGGTACAGAAAGGTCTTGGAAACGCCAGCGAGTATGCAAGCATGTTTCTGGATGACATGCCTGACGATTTCGCCCTTACAGATCTGTTTCCTGAATATCTGGCTAACAACCCCCACATTGACCCAAGAAAGCTTGAACGCCGCAAGATATTGGTCGATATTCAGTTAAAGGAGAAGAGAGAGATGAGCAGCAAATCAGACAGATTCAGGTTGGACCGCCGTGTAACTACCGTTGACGGTTACTCCCGACCATACAGCTTCTATTCTCCCGAATATCCGAGCGGCCCCATACAGGGTGATGTGGATTACCGTCGCACGCTCTACTGGAACCCCAATGTCATAACCGACGAGGAAGGTAAGGCCCAAGTGGAATTCTACAACAGTTCCATAACCAGACATTTCAATGTCTCTGCTGCAGGAATCACCTCATCGGGTGTTCCATACATACTGGAGTCCGCATTCTGAACAGATATCAGTTGTTGAATACGGCAACGGATAAGGCGTAACCCTTTGAACGGTTTACTGTCGTTTCGGTCCTGGTATCGGCAGTCAGTATTCCATGCAGGTTGTCGGTTATACCGGTACCCTTAAGCTTGAATACGGCCTCCTTCCGGGTCCAGAACGATGCAAAAGATTCCTCCGGATCCTGAGAGCCCAGTATCTCCGCTTTTTCGGCCGGATTCATACTTTTATCCAGCAATCCGGTACTGAACTTACGGAATGACTCCACGTCAATCCCGACAGGCTCGTCACCCACGGCAACCGCTATTGCATTCCGGCAGTGACTGATATTGAAATGGATATCGGGATAATCCTGCAGGAAAGGCTTGCCATGACTTCCCGTTTCAATCCGGAACTCTTTAAGATGGAATACGGAGTTGAGCAGGTCCGCAAGCATGAGATATGATTTGAGTGTAGTAAACTGTCCGAAAGTATGTTTGAATCCGAGAGCCTGACTGCGTCTGGGTTCAGGAACCGAAGAGAGCATACGCTCCACCTCCGCATCCGTACAGAGGCTCATATCATCAAACAGACTGACACGGATCATGATTTGCGTACCACTATCTTGAACAGCCGGCCGGGAAGGCTAGTCACGAATATTATACCCAGGACAATGGCCACTGCAACGCCCAACGCCGTAAAGCCTGTGGTCACAGCCACGCCCAGTTCCTTGGTCACCACATAGTATGCGGTCCAGAATATACCTGCACCGGGTATCAGCGGAAACACTCCACAAATCTGGAAGACAATTACCGGACAGCGGCGACGTACAGCCATAAATCTGGATACCAGCACAACTGCAAGGGTTGCCACAAAGGTGGACTCCACAACAGATGCGTTGGCAGTGCGCATCATCAGCAGATACACCGTCCAGCCGGCCAGCCCGCAGATTCCCACCGGAAGATACTGGTCACGTGGGACTCCGAACAGGACCGCAAAACCTGCTGTACCCAGGAATGCAGCCACCAGCTGTATGGGCCATACGGCTGTCAGGGCATCGGTTTTCATCCCTTCCAGCACTATTATTCCGTTTTCAATCCTGCCCTCGACAAGGAACGTAAGCGCCACTCCGGCTGCGATGCAGAAGAACACCGTGAGGGCATCTATCAGACGAGTCGATCCGGCAATGTAATCCTCGTTGGCAAGATCTCTGATACCATTGGTGAAAGGGACTCCCGGTATAAGCGGGATTATCGCGCCTATGATCATGTTTCCAGGATTCTCGCCGAACCCCATGCGATAGAACACGATGCAAAGAGCGGTGGCGAGTGTGCTTCCCAAGATATTTGTTACTATCTTGGACCATCCGAACCTGAACACGGAAAGCACAAACGCATATAACAGAAGCCCCACCAGGAACGAAGCGGCGCAATCCATCAGGCTGCCACCGAAGATTGCACAGAATGAACCGCTGCCTACTGCAGATGCCAGAATCTGTTCCATAAAAGGTTTAGATTTCATGGACCTGATGACAGCCAGTCTGGAACGGGCATCATCCAACGTACATTTTCCTGATTCTATCTCACGTGAAAGGCGGTTGACCTCTACCACTTTCTCCAGTTGTGCGCCTTTGAACGGGATGAACTCCACATTGGAGTATGATGTACCTCCCGATGTGATTATGCCGTTGCTGAGGACAAAGAAATGACCTGTGTCAACCCCGTAATGACGGGTGATACGCTCCATTGTCTCCTCTACACGGAAAATTTCAGCACCGTTCTCAAGCATTATATGCCCCGCATCGGTAGCCACCTGCATTACATCCGCTAGAGTATAGTCCTTTCCGTTGTCCATCAATACAGTCTATTTTCCGTTCGGAAAGTATTTCTTCTTGACGGGATCACATGTCAGCCCCACCCCGAGTTTACGGAAAATCTTGCGGTCCACCTCACTCAGCAGTACCGTACAGTGAACCTGACATCCACGCAGTTCAGGCAACATCTCCAATGCCCGGCGGCAGTTGTCATCCTGCTGGCTGAGTATTGATAGGGCCACCAGGACCTCATCGGTATGAAGGCGAGGGTTATTGCCGTGCAGATAATCCACCTTGGTCTTCTGGATGGGCTCAATCATATTCTGAGGAATGAGTTTGACATCGTGGTCAATGCCTGCCAGGAATTTGGTGGCGTTCAGTATAAGAGCAGCACTTGGGCCCAGCAAAGCTGTGGTCTTGGAGGTTATAATAGTACCGTCCGACAGTTCCATAGCCGCTGCCGGAACTCCGGTCTGGTCCTGACGCTCTTTGGCGGCAATTGTAGTACGGCGGGTGGCTGTAGTGATACCGGCCTTGTTCATGAGCAAGGCTATACGGTTCACCTCCACCTCGTTGGTCTTGCCGCTGGCCATATCGCCCAAAGCAGTGTAATAGCGCCTGATCACCTCATCCTTGGCGCATCGGCAGCAGACCTCATCATCGCAGATGCAGAATCCGGCCATATTTACGCCCATGTCGGTAGGTGACTTGTAAGGATTCTCCCCGTAAATACCTTTGAAAAGGGCATCGAGTACGGGGAATATCTCTATATCACGATTGTAATTGACGGCGGTTTTTCCGTAAGCCTCCAGATGGAACGGATCAAGCATGTTCACGTCGTCAAGATCGGCGGTGGCGGCCTCGTATGCTATGTTGACCGGGTGATTTAGCGGAAGGTTCCAGATGGGGAATGTCTCAAACTTTGCATAACCTGCCTTGATTCCGTGTTTCTGCTCCTGATAGAGCTGGCTCAGGCAGACAGCCATCTTGCCGCTTCCGGGACCTGGTGCGGTAACCACCACCAAAGGTCTGGTTGTAACCACATAGTCATTGCGGCCGAATCCTTCATCAGAATCGATAAGTGCCACATTGTTGGGGTATCCTTCAATGATATAATGAACATATGTGACTATTCCCAGGCGTTTGAGACGCTCGCGGAAAGCATCGGCGCTGGACTGGCCGTTATAATGAGTTATGACTACCGAACCCACCAGCAGGCCACGGCTCTGGAACTCCTCACGAAGGCGCAACACGTCCATATCGTAGGTGATTCCCAGGTCACTGCGCACCTTGTTCTTTTCAATATCCAAAGCGCTGATTACAATGACTATCTCGGCGTAATCACTCAACTGCTTGAGCATACGCAGCTTACTGTCAGGCTGAAAACCGGGTAGAACGCGGCTGGCATGATGGTCGTCAAACAGTTTGCCGCCGAACTCCAGATAAAGTTTGTCTCCGAACTGGGCAATGCGCTCCTTGATGTGTTCGGACTGTATCCTAAGATACTTCTCGTTGTCAAATCCGTATATCATAACGGGTCACAAAAATAATCAAAATCCCACATTTTTACTATTTTTGCGGAAAACAAATAGTACAACATATGCTTACCAGATTAGTCTTATTGTTCTTCACGGCCATAATTGCCGTAACCCCATGTATGGGGCAGTCGACTACCATTGATTCGCTGATGAAGTTTGCGGGTAACATACACCAGTTCAATACACTCTTTCCCCAGGAGAAGGTATTCATTCAATTTGACAACACATCCTACTACACCGGTGAGACAATCTGGTTCAAGGCTTTCGTTACAAACGCCTCCACATTGGGACGTGCAGAGAGCAAGGTGTTGTATGTTGATCTGCTTTCACCGACCGGAGTCCTGCTCAAGCAGGAGAAACTCAAGATTGTTGCAGGACAGGCGGACGGTTCATTCCCGCTTCTGGACGGATCGACTGCACAGGCACGTGAAAAGCGTGGCGTGGTGACATACCCAAGTGGTTTCTATGAGATACGCGCATATACCAGTTATATGCTCAATTTTGACAATGAGATCCTGTTCTCCAGAGTCATCGCAGTGTATGACCCGCCCAAGGAAGAGGGAAACTACTATGAATCCAGTCCTGTCATCACCCTTAAAAGGTCGGAGACTTCCGAATTCCGTCCCAAGACAGAAAAACTACGCGACATAAACGCATCTTTCTACCCCGAGGGCGGTCACCTCATAATAGGCAAACCGTGCCGGGTGGCTTTCAAGGTTACTGATGATTCCGGATTCGGAGTTGATGCAACCGGAAAGCTGGAGGGTAAAGACATAGCCTTCAGCACCATACATGACGGAATGGGAGAATTCACGTTTACTCCCCAGGAGCGCCGCAATTCGGCTGTAATAACTGTAGGCAACTCAACCCGCAGTTTTCCGCTTCCCCAAGCGGAGCCATCCGGTTATTCCATGCATGTTGAACCCTTTGGCACCGACAGCATACGTATCCTCATTGACGCATCCGGCTTTACACCCACAACTTTGGGACTAAGCCTGACCTGCCGTGGCGAGCTGATGGATTTCGGCACCATCGAAACAGGTTCCGGCATCATTGAGAAAACCATCTCCATGCGCGGCATTCCCGACGGAGTATGCCAGGTCTACCTTTTTGACCGCAACGGCATAAAGTATGCCTGCCGTACACTTTATCACCGCAGCCAAATTGTCAAGGCACCTGTCCTGGAAGTCAAATCAGATAAGCAGAACTACAATCCGTTTGAGAAGATTGTCCTGGATTTCAGTCTTACCGACAGCAAGGGAGATCCGTTCCGCGACCGTTTCTGTCTCTCCGTACGTGACTCACGTAACCAGAGCAACGCATTTGCCGATGACCTGCGCACATCGATGCTCCTGTCATCAGACCTTAAGGGTTTCATAGAGAACCCCTCCTGGTATTTTGATTCGGATGACCCTGAATGTGACCATGCCCTTGACCTGCTCTGTCTGATTCAGGGATGGGAAAGATATGACTGGGAGATCATGACCGGCCAGAAGGCTTTCTCAGAGAGACACAGGATGGAACGGAGTCTGACTCTTAACGGATGGATACTCAATCCTTCCGGAAAGAAAACTATGGAGAACGTTGAAGTGACAGCGTCACTGGTTCCTCAGGACAAGACCCTTACAGAGATATATTCATACACTACCGATACACTGGGTTATTTTGGTTTTGACATAGGTGCCGAATTCTATGACAAAGCCAAGTTTACCATCAACGCGCACACCAGCCGGGATCATCTCATAGGCCCCAACGCCAGGATACAGATTGACCGTCCCACCATACCGTCTGTCCGTGCATATACTCCGGGAGAACTTGTGTTTACCGGCATACAGAACAAGAACAGGAAAAAAGGTACACCTGTCACAGAACAGGATGAAGGTCTCCCTACTGTCATAAACGTTGAGACCGGTTTCCTTTTGCCCGACGTGGACATCGATGAGGAGAGAATGTACATAGATTACTTTACGTTTAAGGCATACGATGTAGTAAAGGACGTTGAACTGGAATTGGACAAGGGTGATTACTCGACTGACCTGACGGGTTATCTCCTGGACAAAGGCTACGTAGTCGTACCTGATGACAGTGGCGGCATTGAGTCAATCAACGGATGGGAACCGTTCTTCTATGTGCATGACAACAAGAAATTCCTGGACAATGGTATTTTTGGGAGTCCGGGCTCCATTGATACCAAGGACATTAGGAGCATCATAATATTTGACCGCCCCATGTTCCTGATGAACATACTTACACAATGTCCTCTTTATCAGGATTATCTTAACAAAAGAGTCCAGAATATCTTTGGAGAGGATCTGTATCGCCGTCTGGTCCTGATTGACATTCAGGTCAAGGAAGAGCATGAACTGAGCAAACGGGAAGACCTGTTCAACATAGACAAGAGGATAACGACCGTCGACGGATACTCACGCCCATACAGTTTCTATTCGCCCGAATACCCCAACGGACCCGTGTTCGGTGATGTGGATTACCGCCGTACCCTTTACTGGAATCCCAACGTAATAACAGACGAAGACGGACATGCCCAAGTGGAATTCTACAACAGTTCCATAACCAAGCACTTCAACGTCGAGGCTGCAGGCATCACATCATCCGGAGTTCCTTACATACTTGATGAGGGATTCTGATTCCGATTATCAAAAAAAAGCCCGGGTAAACCGTTATTTAAATAATAAAGTGTTATCTTTGCGCCCGCCAATGCCGCAAAGGCCTTGGCATGTGTTTACAACATATTGTCTAACTTTATCTTAGTTTCAATTTTTAGTAATGGAAGATTTTAAGAATGTAGCTCCCCTTCAGGAATTTGACTGGGATGCTTTTGAAAACGGAACTGCCGCACAAGGCATGTCAAAAGAGCAGCTCGAGCAGGCTTATGACACAACCCTCAACAAGGTTGCCGACAACGAGGTTGTCATCGGTACTGTCACAGCCATCAACAAGCGCGAGGTTATCGTTAACATCGGATACAAATCCGACGGTATCATCCCAATCAGCGAATTCCGCTACAACCCCGACCTCAAGGTAGGTGATGAAGTTGAGGTTTACATTGAGAACACAGAGGACAAGAAGGGACAGCTGCTTCTGTCACATAAGAAGGCCCGCGAGTCACGCTCATGGGATCGCGTAAACGAGGCTCTGGAGTCACAGGAGATTGTAAAGGGTTACATCAAGTGCCGCACAAAGGGTGGTATGATCGTCGACGTATTCGGCATCGAGGCCTTCCTGCCCGGCTCACAGATCGATGTTAAGCCCATCCGCGACTACGATGTATTCGTTGGCAAGACCATGGAGTTCAAGGTTATCAAGATCAATCAGGAATACCGCAACGTGGTCGTTTCACACAAAGCTCTCATTGAGGATGAGCTTGAGCAGCAGAAGAAAGAGATCATCAGCAAGCTTGAGAAGGGTCAGGTACTTGAGGGTACCGTCAAGAATATCACCTCTTACGGTGTATTCATTGACCTGGGAGGCGTTGACGGTCTTATCCATATCACAGACCTCAGCTGGGGCCGCGTAAGCGATCCTAAGGAGATTGTCCAGCTTGACCAGAAGATCAACGTGGTTATTCTTGACTTCGATGATGAGAAGAAGCGTATCGCTCTTGGTCTCAAGCAACTCACTCCGCACCCATGGGATTCACTCGATCCTAACCTTAAGGTTGGTGACGTCGTCAAGGGTAAGGTTGTCGTTCTGGCCGAGTATGGTGCATTCATTGAGATTGCTCCGGGCGTAGAGGGTCTGATCCACGTATCAGAGATGTCATGGAGCCAGCACCTGCGTGTAGCTCAGGACTTCATTAAGGTTGGTGACGAGGTTGAGGCTGTCATCCTGACACTTGACCGTGCAGAGCGCAAGATGTCTCTGGGTATCAAGCAGCTCAAGCAGGATCCGTGGGAGAACATCGACGAGAAGTATCCCGTTGGTTCAAAGCACACCGCTATCGTACGCAACTTCACCAACTTCGGTATCTTTGTTGAGATTGAGGAGGGTGTTGACGGTCTGATCCACATCAGCGACCTGAGCTGGACCAAGAAGGTTAAGCATCCGTCAGAGTTCACAACCATCGGTGCTCCCATCGATGTTGTAGTTCTGGAGATAGACAAGGAGAACCGTCGTCTCAGCCTTGGCCACAAGCAGCTTGAGGAGAATCCTTGGGATGCATACGAGTCAATCTACACCGTTGATTCAATCCACGAGGGTAAGATCACCGAGATGATGGACAAGGGCGCAGTCATCCAGCTCGCAGAGGGTGTTGAGGGCTTCGCTACTCCCAAGCATCTTGTAAAGGAGGACGGCTCACAGGCTCAGCAGGGTGAGACTCTCCAGTTCAAGGTTATAGAGTTCAACAAGGATTCCAAGAGAATCATCCTTTCACACAGCCGCATATTCGAGGATATCGCCAAGGCCGAGGCTAAGGCTGAGAAGAAGGCTGCCCGCAAGGCCGGTGCCAAGAAGGAGAAGGAGGAGCCGGTTATCCAGAACCAGGCCGCATCTACCACCCTTGGTGACATCGATGCTCTTGCAGCTCTCAAGGAGCAGCTGGAAGGTGGTAACAAGTAATCCCTGATTATCACATTATTTAATAAAAGGACCGCACGTGCGTGCGGTCCTTTTTAGTACCTTTACCCCGGTTTTATGGAAAAGTTTCAGGTCACCATACTCGGATGCGGTTCTGCCACACCGAGCCCCAAGCACTACACATCGTCACAGGTCATAGAGATCCGTGGTAAGTTGTTTATGGTAGACTGTGGTGAAGGGACCCAGATACAGTTACGCCGCTCTCATGTGGCATTTGCGCGCATCAATCAGATTTTCATTTCACACCTGCACGGTGACCATTGTTTCGGACTTCTGGGCATGATATCCTCATTCGGACTATTGGGCCGTACTGCTCCCCTCATCATACATGCCCCACAGGAACTGGGACCTGTCTTGCAGTATGAGATGGATTTCTATTGCCGCGATCTTGAATACCAGGTAGAGTTCCAGGGGTTTGATCCCGACACAACTTCTGTCATATATGAGGACCGTTCTCTTTCCGTCACGGCATTTCCGCTCAGGCATCGCGTTCCATGCGCCGGTTTCCTTTTTCAGGAAAAACCCACATCAGACCATCTGGACAGGGCGGCAGCCGATTTCTACGGAGTACCTACGTGGGATTACAACCGCATTAAGGATGGAGGTGATTTCATTACGCCCGACGGTGACGTAATACCGCATGAACGCCTGACAAAGCCCGCTGATACATGCCGCAGTTACGCATATTGCTGTGACACAGTGTACAACCCCTCAATGATTCCGATAATTAAAGGCGCAGACCTTATCTATCACGATTGCACATATTCAATCCGGAATGCCGACCTTGCCAAGAAACATTTCCACAGCACAGCTGCCGATGCCGCAAGGACAGCTGTTGAATCATGTGCCCGAAAACTCATGTTAGGACACTTCTCGGCCCGTTACGATGATGAGACTTGCCTGCTTGAGGAGGCCAAACAGTTGTTTCCGGACACTATCCTTGCAAAAGAAAACCTAACTGTCTCTATCTGACTATGGCAATGATGGCATACGATGAACGCAGGATACTGGAGATGCTCCATGAGGATGACATCTCGCGCCGGCGTGCCTTTGAATCCATTGTCAACAACTTCAGCGAACAACTATACTGGCAGATCCGTCATATGGTCCTTTCACACGATGATGCCAATGACATACTGCAGAACACATTCATAAAGGCGTGGACCAATCTGGATTCATTCATGGGATATTCCAGGATATCCACATGGCTCTACCGCATAGCCATCAACGAGACTCTGACCTTCCTCAACCGCCAGAAAGCCACCATCCCGATAGAGACCGATGAGGAGGGTGAATTGAGCATTGCAGACCGTCTGGAGAGTGACCCTTATTTTGACGGAGACCTTACAGAGCGGCAACTTCAGGAAGCAATAGCCACACTTCCGGATAAACAGCGTATGGTATTCAATATGAAGTATTTCAATGAGATGAAATATGAAGAGATTTCGGAGGCTTTGGGAACCAGCATAGGAGCCCTGAAAGCATCTTATCACATAGCTGTTAAAAAAATTGAAGAGTATTTCAACAATATAGATTAAACCATTTCACTGTAAACCTGTCAAAACAACGAATGAAAAAAGAAATAATATACAATTTTGATGAACGCGAGCCACGCAGACCGTTCACTGTTCCGGAAGGTTACTTTGAGAACCTGACGCAGAACATCATGGACGCACTGCCACAGCAGGAATCAATCTATTCCACCACTATCACCGTCACCCCGTGGATGCGCATCAGACCTTATCTGTATGCAGCTGCAGCTTTTGTAGGCATATTCTTCTGTATTAAAGCAGCCGTTGGGATCAGCACCCGCAACAACGCTTCAGAAATGGCACAGACAGAAGAGACCACAATCTATTCTGACGAGTACATTGATTCATTCCTGGAGACAGCCATGATGAATGACTACACCTTATATTATACCTTGGTTGAACCTGGCAATTGAGCGGCTTATGAAACATTTTCTGACAATTATATGTCTGATGATGGCATTGTCTGTTTCGGCCCAGTCTCAGCAATCCAATGTTCAACGCTTTGGTTCTCAGCAGCAACAAAGACAAGGCGGTTGGGGACAGTGGCAAAACAGAAGCACACAACCGGTTCAGCAGACTCCTAACCGTAGTGGTCAGTTCTCTGCCGCCGAATACTGGAAACAGCAGAAAGCATTCTTTACCGAAAAAGCAGACCTGACAGAAGAAGAAGCCAACGCATTCTTTCCACTCTACAACGAGCTCCAACAGAAAAAACGTGACCTCAGCAGGGAGATACGTCACATAATGCGTCAGGGCGGAGTCCAGTCATCAGAGGAACTAAGCCTCAAGGCAATAGACGCACAGGCCGAAACAAACATCAAGATTGCAGAATTGGAGAAAGAGTATCTTCAAAAGTTCAAGAAGATACTTCCCGCATCAAAGATTCTAAAGGTCCAGAATGCCGAAGAACAGTTCAACAGTCAGATTCTTAAGGACATACAGCAATCCCGCGGACATCAGTTCCAACAAGGACAAAACAGGCCGATGCAACCGCAATTCAACTGGCCGACACAAAAAAAGGAGTAGATTCAATCTGCTCCTTTTTTCTTGAAACCCGCCGTAATGTCAACAAACTCACCATTCTCAATCCTATACATGCGCTGATTGGTGGTAGGGCTGGGCAACGGTCCCCTACTCTCTATGTAGGGTCCTACCTTGACGTAGTCCAATGACTCTTTACGGAAACAATCCGGCAGTTCCTGACGGCCCGAGTACCAGGCTGTCTTTATACCCGCGGCATGTACACGGTCGGCAAGCCGCATTACCTCCCCCGGCTCACGGTCGCCTCCCATGAAACATACACACGTCACATCACGACCATAGCGTTCCAGCAGTCCGTCAAGCATGTCGTCATCCAATAACAAACCTATATCATCCTGCAACATCGGGCTGTGACAACCCGGACAGCGGTTAGGACACTGGGAGAGGTTAAGCGATAGCGTAACCTCTCCCGGTACATCCTGGAATACTATATCGTATGATGCAATTTTCATTTACAGAGTTGCGTAATAACGCTTGCTTGCCTCCACCTGACGTGCAGCCGAGAAGTTACTCACGCGTTTCATGTATCCGATGATACGTGTCAGGTAGTCAACATTGGTTGAGTGGCAGTGCGGGCACTCCTTAAGATAACGCTTATCAATGGTTCCGCATTCGTTGCAGATGGTGTTGGGAATGTTGAACGTAAAGTAGTTGCAACCCTCCTGTGCGGCCACACGCAGCAACTGGCGGTACTGAGCCTTTGAAAGATGCTCCTCAAGATTGCAGTGAAGAGCTGATCCTCCGGTAAGATGCTCAATATACTTGACACCGTGCAGACGGAACCGGTCAATCACGTTAAGAGTGGTATCCTCAACCTTGTAGAAGTAGCTGTTGTAGCAGTCTCGCGGTACAACATAACCGTCCTCCTTATCCCACTTGGCGTTCTTTACTCCTACGTTCTCGGCAGGAATCATCTCGCAGTTAAACATGACACCCTTTGAGCGGTACTTCTTGTTAAGCTTTTCAATGATACCCAGAACGGTCTGAACGTATTCCGTATAACGCGGGTTGTCACTGATCTCAATGCCCAGGAACTCGGCGCTCTCAACCAGGCCGTTTACGCCGATTGTCAGATACTGACGGCCGATATTGATGTAACCGGAGTCAAACAGCGGCAGCATACCCTTGTTCTGGAGTTCCTTGAGGTTCTCGTTATATGCGGTCTGAACCTTGTGCATCAGGTCTACAACCTCCTCAATGTATTTCTGATACGGGATTCCCATGCGCTGTGCATACTGGACACAACGGTTCAGGTTGATGGTAAGCACGCTCTTGGAACCGGTACTTACGCCACCGGCGCCAAGTGTATAAGAGAATCCGTTATCGGTAATCTGGTTACGCAGACGGCAGCAACTGGACAGGGAGTCTGCGTTGTCGCTGATATAGGTAAAGAATGAGTGACCCTCGGCGTACATCTCGGCTGTAAAGTCACCGTACTCCTTATCCTTGACGTCACCGTTCTCGGTAAGAAGAGCCATGGTCTCAACGGGGAATGTAAGCACGCAACGCAGACGCTCCTGGTTGAACCACTTCATGAAACGCTTCTGCAGCCATGAGAGAGACTCCCAGTGAGGCTTCTCGCCGTCCGGGAAACGGAACTCGCCAAAGAGTGACTCAAAGTAGTAGCGGTCATAGTAGCTGATGTTCCAGAACACTGACTGGAAGTTACGTGCGCCGGTTGGCTGGTTGATAGAGTAAACCACCTGCTGGAAGCAATCTGTTATAACCTTATCTATTGTGCGTTTCTTAAGGCTCAGGTCAACCACTTCATCTGCACGCTTATAATAATCCTCACCGTACTCCTTCTCAATGAAGTAGTTCATGTACATGAGGAACTCAGGAGTAGCACAGGCGCCTGAGAGCATGGATGAAACCATGAATACCATGTTGATGAAACCGCCGCAGAAAGCCTTCAGGTTGGTGGGCTGTGTAGCGTTTCCGCCTATTGACTTGGTACCGCCCAATAGCCACGGATACATGGTTATACTTGCGCAGTAGTTGGCCAGGTTGGTCTCATCGTTCTTATAGATAAAGTGCTGATGCAGCAGACTCATATACTTGTCGGCCACCTCCTTGCCGTACATCTGGCGGATGCGGTCGCACAGCAGACGGCGGTTAAGGCGGATAAAGCCTTTCTTGGGCAACTCACCTATCAGAGTTGCGATGTTCTTGTTTTCAACGTTGGCGTTGGCGTCGAACTTGCTTCCCTCAGCAGCGTTCGCAGCCTGACAATAGCCCATGAGGAACTCGAGTTTTGACTTAGTCCCACGGTCCTCTGCGTGACGGTTGCGGTACAGCATGTACGTCTTGGCAACCTGATAATAGCCCTCGGCCATCAGAGCCACCTCAACCTGGTTCTGAATCTCCTCAACGCTGATTCCGCTCTGAATATTCAGATGGCTCAGGATTCCGGTCATAACCTCCTCGGTTGCAAATGCACCCGAAGCCAGGAAAGACTTGGAGATAGCGGCCTTAATCTTGTCAATGGTAAACACCTCGTGTTTGCCATCTCTTTTTACAATATATGTCTCCATAAATAACTAAAAGTATTCATCAAGTCAATACAGCAGAGAGAACACGTCTCTCCACAAAGTATGTTGCATTATCTGTCAGGACAACTCCCTAAATCCCGGCCTCGTAGTCCTGCAAGAACCAAGGATCTGTTTGTCATTGGCAGGTCTTCTGACTTATCCCGCCCGATGCGCCTTCCCGGTTCTTACCTCACCAGTGGCAGAGAGAGCATCGGATTGATAATTAAGGATTTACAGCAGCAGGTACTGTTCCGGATTTACACCGGATTCCAAATTACTCCTTTGGGTGCCGCCCCTACGGAAACCAATGACGTAGGCAAAGATATTATAAAAAAGATAAGTTGGTACGTGTTGTTGATAACTAAAAAGCACTTATTTCCGAGAAGTTTTCAACAACCCTTGCTACAACAGTTTCTTTCCGTATTCGGGAAACTATTTGTTTTTTTTTGCAAAAAAGTTTTCCAAAATGTGTAACTTTGGATTGAACAAAAACGCATTGTCATGGCACTTAAAAGATTCGGAGTTTCACTTGAGGACGAGTTGCTGGAGCAGCTTGACACGTTTGTAAAGGAGGACGGTTACGCCAACCGCTCGCAGGCCATACGTTTCCTGATAGAAAAGAACCTTGCTGAGAAGAAATGGCAGTGCAATCATATAGTGGCCGGCACCATATTTATAATATATAACCAGCAGCGGACCGATATATCCGCACGCATATCGGATATACAGATCCGCCACCAGAATCTTGTACTGTCCTCACAACAGCACTATATAAGTGAGGGTACCTGCCTGCACGTGTGCACCGTAATGGGCGAGGCCCGCCTGCTTACCGCCCTGGCCGATGAGATGACATCCATCAAGGGCATCCGCCACGGCAAGCTCCTTATGAGCCGGGCCGATTAATGGTGTCTACGCCGCCAACTGTCGGCTGTCAGCTATTAGCTATTGGCTATTTCTTTATAAAGAAGCTTCCTACAGCAATTACCACTACCAGGCCTGAAAGCAGGAAAGCCCACACATTCACAACCCTGGAAGATGCCGTTATGGTATAGTCGCCCGGGATCAGGAAACTGCCCTCAAAACGGTATTTTATCACGCCGTCCTCTATCTGTCCGCGCCCGGCATCGGTGACACGCCCCGGCATTTTGAGTATATAAGGTGCCTCCAGATTCATCAGGCCCAGGCTCTGATTCCACAGATTCTTTCCGTAATCAGCAATTTCATCGCTATAATCGGCTTTTGTAAAGGCATCGGTCTTAAAGAAGCGGTCCAGAAACTCAAGTTCCCTGTTCTCATAGAACTCCACATCCTGATTCCATGCCTCATGCATAACCGAATCACGCATGGAGAGGAATGTCTTACGGTCCACAGGAGGATTTATCTCATCATAGAACCGGTCAATTGTACGGAAATAGATATCCCATGTCATATCATATATCCAATGATCCGTATTGAATGATATGTCCTGCAGATACTGGAGTTCCTGACCTGTAATTCCCTTGGGCAGTTCCGGATAGCCGGTGTACCAGAAAGAGGCCTCATCCTGAGTCACGTAATCGGTAACGGGAATACTCAAATCCGCGTTCCAGCCCCGGAATGTCTCCGTAAAGGTATATTCGGTATAGAACCATTTGAATTTCCTGTCAAGTCTTGAGTTGGAACGGACAGGCTTACCTGATAGCTGCAGGGCCGGGCAGACGTCCATATCCTCCACCCTTTCAAAACTCCTTCTAATGACAGCATTGTATATGGTATCGGCCGTGAATTTACGGATGTAGTCTTCCTCATCAACCTGTTCCCATCCTTCATCTTCAGTCAGGCAACTTCTGTCATCCGATGCAACAGTCCTTACGCATGATCCGTCACGCATCACCTCGGTTACCATCTGAACCTTCCATTCGTCACATGAGGCCATAGCCAACATTGTGACGGCAAACAAAATTTTAGAAATCGAAACTCGCATAAATCTTCTTCTTTATGATTTTACGTTCATTCATTATTCTCATTTTCTCTATGTGCAGATAATAATTCTCTGCCGGAGAGCACTCCTCACACTCAAAAGATGAGGAAGCAACTCCAAGATAATCTGCATTTGCATCATCCGTACCCGCTGCCTTGCTCTCCAGATGCACAAACAGCAGCATCAGCACAACCGCAGCCACCGATGATACCGTCCTCAGTGCCGTGAGCCACATCGGAATGCGCCTAGGGGTATCTATTGCCGCCATGATGCTGTCGGTCAGCGCATCTGCATCGGGCACCTGGGGCATCTGCCCTTTAAGCCTTTCCATCAAATCATCAATCCTTTCCATATCCCATCTGTATCAATCGTTCTCTTATATTCTTTTTGGCCGCATACAGATTGCTTTTTATCTGATCTGCATCCAGGCCTGTAATCTCTGTTATCTGTGCGGTGTCCAGTCCTTCCAGCTGGCTCAGGGTGAACACCAGTTTCTGTTTTCCGCTCAGTCCGTCGGCCATAACCTTTATGACCGATACCCACTCGCTGCTTTCCAACTGCCGCTCCGGGTCATTGTCATCGGCCACCTGCTCAAACACACGTTCATCAGTTTCGGCCGGTCCTATAGGTCTGACCTTGCGCAGTCTGTCCAGACAGAGCCTTGATGCAATGGTATATACCCATGTGTTGAAACTGTAACGGTCATCATAACTTGCCATGCTCTGCCATACCTTTATAAAAGTGTCCTGCACCACATCCTTGGCCTCCTCTACATCGGCCAGCATCTTGAGCGAGAGCGAATAGACCATACCCTGACAGTTCTGCACCACATACCTGAAAGCGCCCTTGTCACCTCTACGGCATCGTCTTATTATGTCACTCTCTATCTGTTGCATCCTAATGTAGACTTCACTTGATTATACGCTTGTGCATTACAAAAGTCAAAAATAGGCAAAAAACGGATACTGTCCGATGCAAATAATCGTGTTACCTTTTTGTTAATTCGTGTCACCGTTGTATCTTTGCACAAACTAACTAACACTATCTGCAATGAAACACCTTACACTATTCCTGGCAGCAACAGCCATATCATTCAGCGCTGCGAACGCCACAGAACTGCCTGACACTCTTAATGAGGTTGTAATAACCGGCACACGTGCCGCCACCGATGTGCGCCAACTGTCACAGACTGTGAATGTGATAGACCGTACCGCAATTGAGGAGACCAACCGTGCATCGCTCCTGCCACTGCTCACAGAGCAGGTTCCGGGGCTCTTCATCACTCAGCGCGGTTATTCCGGTTTTGGAGTATCGGGCGGTGCAGCAGGTAACATATCCATGCGCGGTATGACCGGAGGTACGGCCCGTATGATAGTTCTTATTGACGGACATCCCAACTATGCCGGCATATACGGTCACCCCATTGCCGATTCATACCAGTCACTCATGACCGAGAGAGTCGAGGTTCTGCGTGGTCCCGCATCAATCCTGTACGGATCTGGTGCTATGGCCGGAGTCATCAACATAGTTACCAAAAAAGAGGAAGGCACGCATGCCCGCCTGCACGCAGGTTACGGTTCATTCAATACTGCCGAGACCGAGTTCACGGCAAGCACCCGGCAGGGTAAAATGAGCGCAGTGGCATCGGGCTCTTACAACCGCACCGACGGACACCGCGACAATATGAACTTTGAGCAGTTTGGCGGTTATGCCAAGTTGGGATATGATATATCAGACAACTGGAATGCATCGGCCAATGTGGATGTAACCCGTTTCAAGGCCTCACAGCCGGGTTCTGAAAGCGCTCCACTGATAGATGCCGATCAGAAGATAACCCGAGGAACCTCAGCCCTGTTCATTGAGAACAGATACGCTCGCACACAAGGTGCCGTAAGCCTGTTCTACAGCTGGGGTGACCATTGGATCAACGACGGATATGCAGCAGGAGCCACACCCAAACTGTTCCGTTTCATATCATACGATGAGATGCTGGGAGCATCAGCCTGGCAGAGCGCAAGCCTGTTTGAAGGCAACCGCCTGACCCTGGGATTTGACTACTACCGTTACGGCGGCAAGGCCGATAACCATTTCGTTGACGGCCCTACAGCCGGTCAGGATGTACCTCAGGTCAATGAGCGTGAAGATGAATTTGCCGGATATCTGGAGATGCGTCAGGCCGTTGGCTCACTGCTTACCCTTAACGCCGGCCTGCGTGTGGACCACCACTCAAAGGCAGGCACCGAGCTGGTTCCGCAGTTTGGAGCGGCATTTCATCTGCCGGCAAATGCCCAGATAAAGCTGTCTGTAGGCAAGGGATTCCGCTATCCCATAATCAGGGAAATGTATATGTATCCGCCACAGAACAAGGACCTCAAGGCCGAATCGCTCTGGAACTATGAGCTCTCATTCTCACAGAGAATATTTAACAACAAGCTCTACTACGGCATCAATGTCTTCAAGATGGATGCGGAGAACATAATCCTTACCTTACCCAACCCCAACGGCGCCGGTATGCTTAACCAGAACAGTGGTGAACTCAAGAACACAGGCGTGGAGGTTGAGGCATCATACCTGATTTCCAAGTCATTCGCAGCAAACTGCAACTACAGTTACCTCAAGATGGAGACTCCTGTAGTAGGTGCACCAGAGCACAAGGCATATCTGGGTGGTTCATATACCGGCAACGGCTGGCATGCCAGCACCGGTCTGCAGTACGTGAACGGCCTCTACTCGGCTGTGGGCCCCGATGTTAAAGAGGACTTCCTGCTCTGGAACGCCCGAGTATCCTATCAGTTGACCGATATGGTACAGCTCTGGGTGAACGGCGACAACCTGCTCAACACCAAGTATCAGATCAACGCAGGATACCCCATGCCTGGTATAGCATTCATGGGCGGTATCAACCTGTCATTCTGATATAGAGTGTCAAAAAATTAGACGATTTTAGGGTAAAAAAGACGATTCAGCATTAAAAACTTGTAGTAAGGCAAGGGGGAGCGGTACTTTTGGGCTGTCAATAAAACAAAAAAGTATGAGACAGCTAATCAAAATATCGCTCCTCCTTGTTTTGCTGAACGTATCGGCCGCCGGCAATGCCGCCGGTGGCGATACGGTTCGGCTCACCATGAGCCAGGTTATCCGCATGGCTCAGGAGTCATCGCCGCAGGCGGTGCAGGCACGCAACACGTTTGAGTCGGCATGGCTCAGTTACCGCAGCTACAGGGCCAGCATGCTCCCCACCCTGTCACTGTCATCATCGCCGTCACTTAATCACAGCACCAATTACGTGACTCTGCCCGACGGCACCGAGCAATATGCGCAGAGCAACAGCATGCGCAACAACCTGTCGCTAGACCTTTCACAGAACGTGTGGTTTACAGGAGGTACCATTTCTCTGTCCGGCAGTCTGAGCCGTCTGGACCAGCTGGGCGACAACCATACACACAGCTACTACTCACAGCCGCTTCAACTGAGTTTCTCACAGAGTCTTAACGGCTACAACTCATTCAAATGGAGCCGCAAGACCGAGCCAATAGAGTATCGTAGGGCACGCAAGCAGTATGCCGAGACCATGGAGCTGGTGGCATCGCAGGCTGCAATGGTGTTCTTCAATCTTGTATCGGCCCAGACGGAGCTGGAGATTGCCCAACTCAACCATGCCGCTACCGACACCCTTTACACCTACGGACTGGGCCGATACAACATTGGTACCATAACCGAGAACGAGCTGCTCCAGCTGGAACTCAACAAGCTGAACAGCGAGACCAGCATCATGTCATCGCAGATGTCGTTCGATGACGCTGTGGACCAGCTGCGCAACTTCCTTAACCTGACATCGGACACGCAGATAGAGGTTGTTACCACCGACAGCATTCCGCATTTTACGGTACCGCTTGACCAGGCTATGGAGCTGGCCCGTCAGAACAGTCCCGATATAGAGAGCATGGAACTGAGCCGCCTGAACTCGGAGAGCAATCTGGCATACTACAAGTCACAGGCAGGATTCAAAGCATCCATCTATATGCGTCTGGGACTGGCTCAGACGGCCGATGAACTGCCCGAGAGTTTCCGTAACCTTAACGACGAGCAGTCGGTGAGCGTATCCATCAGCATTCCCATTCTTGACTGGGGACGTGCCCGCGGCCGCGTAAAGATTGCACAGAACAACCTGGAACTTACCCGGATGCACATAGAGCAGAATGAGGTGAGTTTTGAGAAAATGGTCACCCGCACAGTGAGCCAGTTCAACATGCAGGAGCGTCAGGTGGATATAGCCCGCCGCACCATGCAGACTGCCCAGCACCGTTATGAAGTGGCGCGCCACCTTTACGTAAGCGGCAACTCCACCATACTGGACCTGAACTCGGCCATCACCGCCAAGGATTCGGCCTACAGGGGTTACGTATCGGCACTGAGCCGTTACTGGCAGCTATACTACACCATACGCAGCCTCACAGCATTTGACTTTAATAATAATGAACTTATAGAACAGCAAGTAGAATATGGACGTTAAGTTACCACCCAAGAAATGGTATGTAAAATACCGCATACACATAGTGGCCGGCATTCTGGCTTTAGGACTCATAGTGATGCTCATCAAGGTATCAACCGGCCCCAAGATAATAAGGATTAACTCTGACAGCGTGCAGACCGCAACCGTCCAGAGCGGCGAGTTCTCGGAATACGTGAATGCCGAAGGTACCCTCCAGCCCATCCAGACCATCAAGGTCTATACCCGTGAGGGCGGATTCGTGGAGAGCGTGCTGGTTCAGGACGGCGCCCTGGTTCACAAAGGTGATACGCTCATGATTCTGAGCGACCCTGAATTGCAGCGTACCATAGAGACCGCTCGGGAGAGCTGGCGCAAGCAGAACCGATCCTACCGCACCAGCATGATTGAGATGGACCAGCGCCGTCTGTCACTGGCACAGAGCATACTGCAGACCAAGTATGAACTTAAACGTCTGGAAAAGGAGCACAACCTGGCACAGGAGGAGTTCCGCATGGGAATACGCAGCCGCGCACAGCTTGATGTGGCCGATGAGGAGTACAACTACAAGATGGAGACCGTACGCCTGCAACTGGAGAGCCGCCGTCAGGACTCCGTTCTGAACGCAATCCGCCAGGAGGCCCTGCAGGATGAACTGGCCGAAGCCCAGCGTCAGCTCCGCAAGACCGAGGAGCGTCTGAACGACCTTATAGTAACTGCACCAGCCGACGGCCAGCTGAGCGGACTCTCGCTTGAGCCCAGCCAGCGCATAAGCTCCGGCACCGCTATTGCCGACATCAAACGAATGGACCAGTTCCGCATGCGCCTGAGCATAAACGAGTTCTACATAGACAAGATAACCGTGGGCCAGCCCGCCACCATAACATACGAGAAAAAGACCTACCCCATGACCATCAGCAGCACCGTACCGGAAATCAAAAGCGGATCATTTGATATCTATCTGGTATTCACTGACTCCCTGCCCGATAACGCCCGCATAGGAAAGTCCTATCAGGCCCGCATAGAGATGGGCGGCCAGGCGCAGTCCATAATAGTGCCCAAGGGCAACTTCTACAACTACACCCACGGCAGCTGGGTATTCAAGGTCAACGCACAGCACACCCACGCCGTCCGCGTACCCGTAAGCATCGGCCGTCAGAACCCGCGCCACTTTGAGATACTTGAAGGCCTCAACCCCGGCGACGAAATCATAATAACCGGCTACGACCGCATATCCGATGCCGATGAGGTAGTGCTCAACTGAAAGTGACGCAAAGGGGTCGTTTCTCTTTGCGTCACTTTTCTCCAAAGTGTCCAAAAATTAGACAATTTTTGGGCAGAAAATACGATTTTTTGGGGGGTTCTTGGAGAATGGTACCGGGAGAGGATATTTTTGGGAAATAATAGTATTTGAAGATATGTTCCGTCACTACTTGAAAATAGCAACACGTAGTCTCACAAAGAGATGGGGATTCAACCTGACAGCATTGGTGGCACTCATAATGGGTACTGTCCTTTTTGCCATGCTGTTTTATGCAACTGAACATGAGCGTTTCTTCAGGACCGGGACCACGGCCAGGGAACGCAGTTGTTACCCTCTGTATGTTGACAGGGGAGAATTTGATGACGGTGAGGTGGCAAGAATAGATTCCCTGTTAGTGCGTGGATCTGTCTGGACAGAGAACATTGAAAGATATGAAGACCCTGATATAGAAACGATTGTAAGCACCAGCGGTACTTTATTTTATGTAGCAGGATCAAGGGATGCCAGACTCTTCCTGACCTATGCCTCTGGTAAAGTGACCGAAATCCGGGAAAAAGCGCTGAACGTATCATCTACATTCTTTGAATACAAGGGCATGAGTATGCTTTATGGCGACAGACTTCCTGAGCGTGAAAACGAGATTGTGGTTACCGAGGCCTTCATAAGGAAACATTCGCTTGATGATTTTACAAATGTTACTTTATCAATCGTCCCTACAGACAGTCTGGAATACAACTCGATTCTGTTTTCAAGCCAAAGATTCGGAACAGATCCGCTTTATATTGTCAATGTCATAAAGGATGACAAATGGAGTCGTAGCCAAGATGCGGATGTATATTTCAACAAGAATTATTACGATGAAATAGTTGTTGTTTTAAAGAAGGGTGCCGATATTGACGCTGTAAACTCCAGACTGGCCATGAACAAATGGGAGAAGCATGAACTCCAGTTCTATTACGGCCGTCCCTATACCAAACATTTTTACACGCCGTATCTTAGAAAAGCGAATCAAGCGGATGCCAGGACAAGAATCTGGCGATTGCTGCTGTCAGTCATCCTGCTGTTTACGGGAGTTGTCTGCTTTCTTGTCAGTCTTGTGGATAGGTTCATTAACCAGAGACAGAGCAACAGGATCCGGCTGAGTCTGGGTGCGGGAAAGACGAGACTCTTTATGGGACAGATGATGCAGGTTCTGGTCATGATGACCGTTGTGCTTGCCGTATCGGCTGTAGTGACAGTCTATCTTGTGGCGTTTGTTAACCATGCCGGATTGTATCCTCACCCACTTAGCTCTGTTGGCAGACTCTATTTCCACCTGCCCGATATCCTGCTGCTTGAGGTCTGGGTTATCCTGACCGTATATATAGCCGGCTGCCTGATCCTTGCCGTAACAGTCTTGCTTTATAAGCCGGCCACATCGGTAAAGACAGGTCTTACGCACAGGGAGAGGCATATACTGCGCAACATACTTATTGGCCTGGAGGTTTCATTGTCAGTCTGCGCCTGTTTCTGTCTTACCGGTTATGTTTCAGGTAGAGATAGACTTTACAATCCATTGCCCTCCGGCAAGCTCAAGAGGACATATATTGTGAATCTGTCAAATTCAAGATATGACTTTACCAGGGGGCTGATTATGGACCGGATCAAAAGGCTTACCTTTATTGAAGACGCTGTCGCTACTGGTTCATCTCAGACTACTTCACATGACGAAATCGGTGTGATTTCAGTAAGCCTTAATACGACTGGTTATGAGGGTAACAATTTCCAGTATATTATTTTCAGTGACTCCACCTATTTCAGATTCTTCAATATTCCTGTAACATATCATAATGCTACCGACGGTATGAATAAGGTTTATCTGTCACAGACTTTGTTTGACCGTATCGGTGAAACCGGTCATAAAACGGATCCCTTTTATCAGCTTTATGAGCATGATCTTATGGATCTGATGATGAAGGGGAAAATGCCGGAATCTGAGAAAGAGGAGGATTATTATGCGCTGTTTGAAAAGTTTACCATCGCAGGTGTGTTCCGGAACAGGTTCGGTGATGTCAGTAGCCCTAATGAACACAATGACCGTTATGTCCTGCTCACAGATGACAGATACCCATGCAAGTATCTATATATTAGATTAAGGCAAGGCACGGATGTGGCTCAGGCCAGACATGAGATTGAAAAAATATGTATGGACTATGTTGACCTTTCAGTTCCGGAGTTGGTTACACAGATAGGAGACCGATGGCTTGATTCAAGTGGGAACTCGCGCATCTTTATGCTGCTTGCCTTTATGGCTTCAGTTGCCGGAGTGTTCATGGTGGTGCTGAGTATCACGTCGGCCATATCGACCGATACAGGCCGCAGACGCAAGGAGGTGGCGTTGCGAAAGGTACATGGGGCAAAAGCATCGGATATAGCAAGGCTGTTTATACTTCCGTATGCTGTAATTACCGTAATTGCATTTGCCGTAGGTTGGCTCCTGGCTTCAGTAATAAGCGATCTGGTAAGTTCGGTCTTATGGATAAGAATTCAGCCTTGGCATGGTATAATAGTCTTTTTATTCATCGTATCGGTAATTTCTTTATCGACTTTCTGGAAGGTCCGCGGTATCATGCGCACCAATCCGGCCGATGTCATCAAAAGCGAGTGACGCATTAGGGCCGTTTCCAGAAAATGTGATTTTTAAACCAAATTCTATGCCGAAAATGTGATTTATTCAGTGACGCAAATGGGTCGTTTCTCTTTGCGTCACTAACTGAACTGGAGGGTGAAAGTGGTATAGGGATAGTGCGATGAGCAGGTGAGCGTACCCTCATGAAGCTGCATGATCTGACGCGAGAGGGCAAGGCCTATACCGCTGCCGCTGCCTCTTTTCTTGGTGGAATAGAACGGCATGAAAATCTCCTCTATGCGGCTCTCCGGAATCTCCGGACCGTTATTGGTTACGGTTATGCAGGGCTTGCCTCCGGGGGCAGATGCCATCACGGTAATGCGGCCGTCCTCTACGCCATCGGTTGCCTGAATGGCGTTACGGATAATGTTTATCAGTGCCAGTGGGATAAGGCTGGAGTCTGCATGGATAACCACATCGCCGGCCTGCTCAAAACGCACGCGGTCAGCACCCGGCTCGGCCTTGAGCAAAGTCTGCAGGTTGCTGAAAATGCGGGACACGGGGATATCGGTCATTGATGGCTGAGCCAGCACCGTAAGCTGACGGTATGACTCCAGGAAACTGCACACGTTATGGGCTTGGCTGTTAATAATGCCTATCGCTTCCTGACGTTCTTCCTCGGATTGGGCATCGGGGTTCTCCAGCATGTAATCGGTCAGAGAGACAATTGGAGTCACGGTGTTGCGCAGTTCGTGCGTCATCACACGCAGTATGCGGTCATAGTAGTTCTTGCGGGTTTCCAGCTCATTCTGGTCGCGACGGTATGATACCAGTATGCGGTTCATATCGGCCGATGCCTGACGCAGCAGCACATCATCGGTCTCAGGGATATGCAGCATCAGGTCATTGTTCTTGATGGCCCGCGCCATCATCTCGGTCTGGGTTATGGGGTAGCGCAGCAGTCTTATGAGCCTGAATACAGCGGCAAGGGTCAGTATGCCCGTAAGTACAGCCAGCGGCGCATAGCCTTTAAAACAGAGCCACACGCCAACTGCCGGCAGAGCCATTACCATCACGACCGATACCGTCACATGCAGTGTATAATGACGGCTAAATGATGCCATGATGTTTCATCTTGTTGTACAGTGTCTGACGGCTAATGCCCAGTTTCTCCGCGGCAGTGGTAAGGTTGCGTCCGCTTGACTCCAACACCCGCTGGATGGTTCGTTTTTCCATCTCATCGAGTGAGCTGGGTACCTCCTGCTGTTCAGTCTCCGCTGCAGCGGGATTCTTCTGCCTTTCGGCATAGAGTGCATCACGCTTGGCTATGGCCTCCTGCAGCTTGCGTATCAGATCATTGTTATCCCAGGGCTTCTGGATAAAGTCCAGCGCCCCTTTCTTGAGCGATGTCACCGCCAGGCCCACATCACCGAACGCCGTGATCATAACTACAGCCGGAGGATTATCCAGCCCGCTGCGGCTCATTATACGGTCCAGCCAGAACAGGCCGTCCTGCCCGTCCAGCTTGTCGGACCCAAAGTTCATGTCCAGCAGCACCGCATCCACATCAGCCGCACTTATAAGCGCAGGGATAAGCTGCGGGTCACTCACTGCCACCACAGTACGGAACACACTCTTGAGCACAATCTTAAGCGTACTCAAAACCGCCGTATTATCATCAATCACAAGAATCTTAGCATCCGTCATAACACCACAAAGATATGAAAAAAAGACGCAAAGGGGTCGTTTCTCTTTGCGTCACTCGCTCTTGATGACATCGGCCGGGTTGGTGCGCATTATGGTGCGTATCTTGCCCCATACGGAGAGAGCCACAATGAGTGCAATTGCCACCAGCGTTACAGGTGCAATCCAGATATACAGTCCTGCATGACCCAACAAAGCCAATGAAGCCAGAATGCCTATAGGGAATGCCACTGCCAGTATTATGCAGTACGGCTTGATGAACAGTGCCATTATGTTCCTGCCCTTTGCACCGTTGATTTTGCGCAGAGCCACTTCCTTGCGGCGTACGTTGGTTTCGGCCGATATGGATGATGTCACGCTCAGTATCACCAGCAGTATGCACACCATTCCGCCTATCTGGAATCCCAACGCTGCAAAGCGGTATTCATCGTCGGTATATTTGGGTATGGATATTATCCTGACATCCTCCATAGATGACGGGTTAACCTCATTCCAGGCATTACGCAGAAGTGTCTCAGCCTCAGTCTTTGAAACACCTTCACGGAACCTTACAAAAAAGTTTGTATAATATTCCGATATGGGATGATACTGGAACAGCCCACCTACATCTCCAGCGGTCTCATAAGGATCACCCAGCATATAATGTTCATACACTCCGGTTATATGAATAGGGATGACAGTGTTGTAACTTGTACTTGATATATTGCTTAAATCCACACTATCCCTCATATACCTTTCGTACGTAAGCCGGTCTATCAGATATCCGCTTGTAGGATGCGTAGGATCAAGCCATTCTATCGGGATATTGAAGAACCGGAAATAACGTATATCATAACCTTTTTCAAACAACCATTCCATTCTGCCTTGAACATTGAACTGACTTGCATGCGATCCGTTCCAGTCATGTTCAGAAGATACCATATCCTCAACCTGTGGCATCCTTCTGACCAAATTGCAGAATGCCTGCTGATTGTCAGTATATGAATCGCCTTCCTCGGTCTGAACAAAGAAAGTCCTGCGGGTTTCTGACCTGGAAAGCGGGTTATATGGTCTTGGTGCTGTTGATACTATATCAAGAACCGATGCCAATGCCAGAACTGCAACCGTTGTCTCTATGCCGATTATTATGTATTTCAGCACTTTCCGCTCACGCTGGTAGGCCACAATCCTGTTCCTCAGAACCTTGTTCTGACCATATACCGCTATACGGCATACCATGACGCCTACTAACGCAACGCACACGGTTGTCAATGTATTCAGCCAAATCAAATCAGCCAAATGGAAATAACGGTCTCCCATATAAACTGTCTGGTTGACCCATGTGCAGACAAGGATTGTGATATATTGGGCTATGGCAAATGATAATAGCAGTATGATTATGACTTCGGCTACCAGCATAAACGCAAGACTACTCTGTCTGGCTCCCAGGCTATATCGGATTATGTTGGACCGGTTACGCTGCTTGAGCACCATTACCAGATGCTTGAGGTAATTTGTTACGGCAACAAGGAGAACCAGAATGCTCAACATGCTAAGCAACACCTTTTCCATCCTGTCACCGGGATTCTCATGGAATCCGGCCAGTTGCAGAATCTTCCTGTTTCCCTCACCATCATCTACCAAGGTAACGCTCAGTCTGTCGTTTATATCATTTACGTCGGCTCCCTCCTTAAGTACAACATCGACATTGTAAAATGTAAAACCTTGGATCTTCCAGTCCTGAGCACTGAAAAAAACGTCATAACCACAGCTGCGACGCCATTTGTCATCACGCACCACATTTACAATCTGATATTCTCTGCCTATCCGGTAGGTCTCAGTCTTGACAAGGCATTGGCTTATATCCTTGTCATAACCCATGCGCTTAAGAAGTGACTCCGATACTACAATCTCATTCTCGTTCTGTGGCACTCTGTCACCATACAAGAGAGAGAGATTCCAGTATTTGAAATAATCGCCATCAACATAAACTCCTTTTACCGGCCCCATTCCATATACCTTGACCGAATCGGCAAAAGACAAATGGGCCGACATGCCACCGCCTACACTTACAGATTCTATTTCCGGCAAATCCAACAGAGTCTTGTAATCCAGGTATGGCAACTGTGAGCGATATATCCTATCCTGCAGCCCTACATGATTTCCCGGCATTGTCATGTAAACAAACCGGCTCCGTTTGTGACCGGGCAGCCGGTTCTTAAAGAAATCATCATAGTTGATGCCATAGAACAGCATGGAGAACATTGCTGTACCTATAGCGAGACAGCAAACACTGAGCAGACTGTAAATCCAGTTCCTGCAGATACTCCTCCAAGCGGTCTTAATGTAATGCAAAAACATAAAGGTTTTTTTCAATTTTGACGCAAAGTGACGCAAAGGGGTCGTTTAACAATGCGTCACTTTTGACGCAAAGGGGTCGTTTCGTTTTGTGACGCAAAGGGGTCGTTTCGTTTTGCGTCATTTTTACAGCGGCAGTTCCTTTACGATGCTTCCGTCAAAGAGGTTGATGATACGGTTGGCGTACGATGCGTCGTGACGGCTGTGTGTTACCATTACGATGGTTGTACCCTGCTGGTTGAGCTCCTTCAAGAGGTTCATAACCTCCTGACCGTTCACTGAGTCCAGGTTACCGGTGGGCTCATCGGCCAATATCAGCTTGGGACCTGCTATCACGGCACGGGCTATGGCTACGCGCTGCTGCTGACCACCGCTCAGCTGATTGGGGAAATGCTTCTCGCGGTGGGAGATGTTCATGCGCTCCATCACCTCCTCGGCACGGCGGCGACGCTCCTTGGCGGGTACGCCCATATAGAGAAGCGGCAGCTCTATGTTTTCACGCACGTTAAGCTCATCAATAAGGTTAAAGCTCTGGAACACAAAGCCAATCACACCCTTACGCAGGTCTGTGCGATGGTTCTCATCAAGCGTGGCTACCTCAACCCCCTGAAGCTTGTAACTGCCCTTGGTGGGGTTGTCCAGCAAACCAAGGATATTAAGAAGGGTTGACTTACCGCAACCTGACGGGCCCATGATGGCCACAAACTCACCGTCGGCAACCGTGAACGATACATCATTCAGCGCCCAGGTCTCAACTTCCTCTGTACGGAAGATCTTCTGTAAATTCTGTACTTCAATCATATTTCAAATTATTAGGTTATTGATTATTTATTTCTGACTCAAAATTATCCCTCAACTACTCCATCCTCCAAGAAAAAATCTCAAAATCGTACTTTCCGCCCCAAAATCGTCTAATTTTTTGACACTCACTCGCTCTTGATGACATCGGCCGGATTCTCGCTGGCGGTCTTTATAACCTTGTGGATAACGGTAAGGCCGATAACAATGACCGTTGCAGCAAATATCGCAGCATAAATCCACCAGCTTATGGTAGCCTGACGCGGGAACTTCTGTATCCACTGATGCATTATCAAATAACCTGTGATGAAGGCTGCGCCCATGGATATTGCTATCACTGCACCGTATTCCTTTGTGAATATTGACAGGATATCGCGGACCTTAGCACCATGAACCTTGCGGACCGCTATCTCACGGCGGCGCTCCAGGCAGGCCAGGCTTATCATGGACCACACACCGAATATCGATATCATGATGCAGATTACTCCCATGATAAGAATCAGGTTCTTTAGGTGCTTGTCCTTCTCAAGGCCTTTATAGAACTGGTCTTCGGTAAAAGTTATCTCAAATGTGCAATCTATGCCATCAAGAATCCCGGATACCTTCTTGACAAGTTCTTTTTTGAAACCGTGTTTATATTGGACCATATAGGCTGCTCCAGGCTTTCCCATAAGTCCTCCTGCCAAATCATTGATAGTACTTGACGTGAGTTTGGAGTTGTTAGGAGCACAAAGGATAAGGAAGGGAGGTGCCACCTCGAATGAGGTCATATATATATCCTTTATTACAGCAATCACGTGATAATCATTGGTTTGAGTCTTCACTCCTCCAAATATTTGATTTAAATCATCTATCACGACACTTTCTACTGTAATGACCGGATCTTCCGAAACGGGCCCAAGGCCGAGTTTCCTATAGAGGTTCTCCGTTATCACTACCTCATTGTCCAAAATGGGACGGTCAGTAGGAATTGATCCGTCCAATACAGTTACATTCAATATATCAAGCTCATCCTTATCAAGCATATCCAGGACGCTGTACTCGCAACTGTCTATGCCATTGATACTGTAACCGGGATACATATTGTACCTTCCGGCTGTTGTATATGAATACATATCCTTGATACCCTGCTTAACCCAGACTATCTGAGGCAATGATTCCAACTTGGATGAAATAGCATACTCACTTTCATATTTCTCCTGAAAATTCACATTTTGGATGGCATCCATATGATCAAGCATTGCACTAAACTCTTCATCACTGTCCGCTTTCACATTGCCCATCAGGATATCCGTTATGGAAAATACGCCATCTGGCGTTATGGTAATTACAGCCTGATCGTTTATGTTTATGCCCCAATTCTCGTTCCTGAGATAATTGAACTGATGCAGCATAACACAGGTGATGAATGCAAACAGGGTACCCGTAAACAACTGCAGTCCTACGCTGATCTTCCTGAAAAAGCCTTTGCTTTTTGAATGCGCAATAGTATCCTGTATGGTTCTGAGTCTTATCACATAGACGCAAATCACGCATGAAATCAGTGAAACGAGGAACACTGACAGCAACAACACAATACTGCTTGTCATAAGGAATCCTACAGGCATACTGATATCGGCTAAGGAGATATATGAATCTTTAAGCATCCACACCATTATCATTCCTATAACCAGACCTGATAAGACAAGTATGGACATTTCAAGTGAGAACATCAGGATAAGGTCTCTCATTGATGCTCCGTGAACAATACGCAATGCCGCTTCACGGTCACGTCCTCTCAAGGTATTGATAAAGAATATTAGAATATTAACCAGAGAACACAGCATAATCAGGATACTTGCCAGGCAGAACAAGCTCATGGTCCTGTAACTTACATATGATTCGTCCTTAATAAGTTTAAGGTGCAGGTCGCTGATAGGAACAAAGCCCATTGTTGATTTTGACATGTCTGAAATAGACACTCTCAGCCTCACAAAATCATTAGAGCTTTTCAGAAGCATATCCAACGCCTCATCGGCATCAACTCCTTTTCTTAATTTCCAGAAACAGCTTGACTGCAACGTCTTGTTTATATCGCTGTACATAGATCTACGGGGCAAAGAACTTACTTCAACATCTTCAAGTACATCGCGATATGACATGATATCAAAATCCAATACTGTGGGTTTATTGAAATCCTTAAGTACAGCAACTACGGTGCGGCCACCTATTTTCTGTCCAATCGGATCTATATCCCGGTAGTTCTTCTTTGCATAATGCTCGGATAATGCGATATAATCCTTATTTCCGATGAATGACCAGTCACCCTTGGCAAGCCCAATTCCAAAGAAACCACAGAAAGCGGAGTCAACCTGTAACTCTGTGTAATGCTCATTATCGGTCTCAAGCCTGAAATAGGTAGTGGCTTCCGGTTCAATAGTCTCAGTTATGCCTTTAAGTAAGCGGTTGCCGGTTCCTGCCTTCAATATGTCCTTTCCATCTGGAGTTGATTCATTAAACGTATAGATACGGTCCGCATCCTTATGGAAACGGTCAAACGAGTTCTCGTAATAGAGCCATACAGAGGAGAGACTGAGGCAAACAAAACCGGCGGCAAGACCGATTACACTGACCGTGTTCTGCAGAGCGAACTTACGGATGTTGCGGATAGCGATTTTAAGGTAATGTATAAACATATCAGGACTTGTTGGTTTTTAATTCTGCTCCAAAATTATCCCCTCCCGCCACCATCCTCCAAGAAAAAAAATCAAAAACGTACTTTCCGCCCCAAAAACGTCTAATTTTTTGACACCCGCCAGTTTTCCCGCCAAAGTGTCCCGCGCTACTTTGGACTGAACGTTTTTAATCTGTATTGTTGGATTATTGAGAATGACGTATTATCTTTGCCATCAGTTGTAATACAAGTAAATACAATTATGGAAACCACTGTCGTCAGAAAAGCTACATCGTTCCGACTGAGAACGGACCTTCTGGAAGGCCTGAAACGCAATGCTGCCAGGGAGAACAGAACGCTGAACAATTATGTTGAAAGCGTTTTGCTTGACGTTGTATATCACGAGCCAAATCAAGTTACTAAAGCTGCACTGAAAGAAGCCATGAACAACACAGAGTATCCTCAGGAAGAATTGTATTCCAGCGCCGAGGAACTCTTAAATACCCTTGACCAATAATGAAAAAGATTGATAATAAAAACAACGTGATTGAACTGGTAAGGTTAGGATCACATTCTGAGTTGTTCGGATAACAGTCTTACTGCATCACTCGCTCTTGATGACATCCGCAGGATTTTCGCGGGCGGTACGGAGTACCTGATGGCCTACCGTGAGGCAGATCACAATAACCATTGCCGCAAGTATTACGGCATAGATCCACCAGCTTATGGTGACCTGGCGCTCATACTGCTGTATCCAACGGTGCATCATTAAGTAGCCCACACTAAAAGCCAAAAGAGTTGCGCCCAAAAGTGTTGCGCCATATTCACGGCCGAAAATATCTATTATGTCACGGACTTTTGCCCCATGCACCTTGCGTACGGCAATCTCACGCCTGCGCTCGCGGCAGGCAAGTGCTATCATTGAGTAGGTGCCGAATATGGCAATGAGAATACAGATGACACCAAGTCCCATCACCAGATTCTTAAGGTGCTCCTGGCTTATAAGACTTTCAAAGAAACGGTCCTCGGGGAAAGTAAGTTCGTATTTAAGTCCTGTTTCATCCATAATCCCGGCAACATCAGTCCTGATTTTGGATTTCATTCCGTGGTCATAAGTCAGAGTAATATGAGCGACAGTCCAGCCATCATCACCTGATGGCGGCATAAGCCTGCGGTTGCCGGGAGTACACAAGATGTACATAATAGGTGCTGCATCAAACTTGTTGGGATAGATATCACTTACCACTGCTATTACGCGGAATGTATAATACACAGTACCGGCATCAGCATTATTCACATGGATTGCTCCGTTTTCATCAAAATAAAAGTCTGTTATAGGCATGATATACTGACGCCCTATCGTAATGGTCGGTTCATCACAGACATCGGCCAGACCCAACTCCTTCTTTATATTCTCCGTAATAACAATTTCATCCTTCTGCAATGGTCTGTCCGGGAGCGTACCGTCTATTATGTTGAAATCAAGCAGTTCCATCTTTTCCGGCTCCAGTATATCCATAATCCTGATATCCAGACTGTCCCTCCCATTGACGGTATTTCTATCCCAGCGCAACCTCTCGCTACCGTACTGGATTTTTTCAATATCTCCAAAGTTCCTGTATAATGACTTTACACTCGGAAGGCTCTTAAGTCGGTCTGTCAGGCCAAACTGTCCGTCCAGGCGTTCCAGATACTCATTGTTCAGCTCTTTCAGATGACTGCCTCTTCTTGGCTCGGCTGTCTCATCGTCATTCTGGGGAGGATAATATACTGACCTTCCCATCACATAGCCATCCCATCCGTTCACAGGATTGGAGATTGAAAGTACGGCAATGTCATTGATTCTTGAACCCCAGTCATTATGGCGCAGGAAACTGAACTGGCGGGCCATCACAGTAACTGTATACAGAAACAGGACGCTTGTGAACACCTGAATACCGATGCTTGCCTTCCTGAACCGGATGTTACGTGCCGATGTTATGGTACTGTGCATTGTCCTTCCACGCAGTATCCTGACTGCAGCGATGCTTATCAATAATGAAACAGCCAGAACCAGAATCATGATGACCATACTGCCCATAGTTACATATCCTCCGGTCATCTGTATGTCGGCCATACTTATGAACCTGCTCTTAAGGAACTGCACAAGCAATAGCCCCGCAACCATTGATATTGCCAGAGTAACACCCAGTTCAGTGACCAGCATCCAGACCAGGGAATTCCCGGTTGCACCGTTGACAGTTCTTAAAGCCATTTCACGGCTTCGGGTCCTGATACTGTTCAGCGAGAACAGCAGGAAATTGATTATGGCACACATCATCAGCATCAGACTGAACAGGCAGAACACCTTGGCATGAGCATAATTTACATACATGTCTGTCTTGACCATCTGGCGATGTATCGCACCTATAGGCAGCAGTTCATAATGGGAATACTCGGAATCATCCAGACTGTTCCGGACTTTATCGGCAAACTTATCCTTGTCAGTCCCCTTGTGGATTCTTATGAACACGCTGGGAAACAGGTCATCATCGTACATTCCTTCATGAATGTAATTTCCGCGTTCGTTTTTTACTGCTATCTTGAAATTATAGCAGGAGAGTATATCGAACTGAATGGCCGACATACGTCCAAAGTCCTTCACCACCGCTGATATGGTCTTACCCAGCAGTTCCTGTCCTATGGGATTCTGTCCTCTGTAAGCCTTGTCAGCGTATGTTGAAGAGATGGCAATGAAACTCGTGTCACGCATGAACCCTTCATTGCCTGAAATCACCGGTAATTCAAATATGGTGCGGAAAACCGTGTCAATCCTAAGTTCCGTAAGGTTCTCTCTTTCATGCTCCCTATATACAAACTTGGAAATCTTTTCAATTTCAGGATAGCTGTACAGCTGTTCATGCTCTGTGTAATTGACATATCCGGTATGATTCTCAGTGCCTTCCTCATGTTCATACACCGAGAATGTGAATATCCTGTCGGCATCCTTGTGAAAAGTATCGAACGACTCCTCAAAATGAATCCACAAGGCAGAAAGACTGAGGCAAACAAATCCTGCGGCCAGGCCCAAAATACTGACCGTATTCTGGAGCGCATACTTACGTATGTTACGCAGCGCTATTTTAAGATAGTGTATAAACATATCAGGACTGTTGATTTTTTAATTGCTGCTCCAAAATTATCCCCTCCCGCCACCACTCTCCAAGAAAAAAGGGCAAAATCGTACTTTCCGCCCCAAAATCGTCTAATTTTTTGACACTTTCAATGAATCACTGCACTGACCCACTCCGGCAAGTCATCCGTATAACGTTTGGCTATCCTGCCATCGGTTGTTCTGAGAATCAGGCGCGGGGCGGCGTTTTCTGTCGAGTTGTCATAGAGATAAACCCTGTCGGCAATCTTTATGGCCTCTGATATGTTCTTGAGTGAGCTGTAGTATCTGGAGATAGTCTTGGAAATGGGCACCTCATGCCCGCCGTTAAGATAACGTTGCGCTATGCGGTTTATGTTTATAAGCGGCGATTCCGTGCACACATAGAATATCCTGATGAAAAAGCCTGCATCCTTAGCCTTGCGAAGGAAATCCATCTTCTCGGCCGATGAAAACACCGTTTCAAACACAAAGTCAGTTCCATTTGAAAGGCATTCGTAACGCTGTCCGGTAGCCGTCTGGGCTGCTTTCAGGACTGCATCGGCAGAGTTCCAGTCACCGTATTGTTCTTGGGCAATATTATCGGGATTGATGTAAAGACTGTCAGCGCCCCACTCATTCTTGAGCAGCTGTTCTGTAGTTGTGGTCTTTCCCGAGCCGTTCGGCCCGGCCACAATACACATTACAGGTCTCTTTTTCATAGTATCTTATTTTAAGCTCTTTATCTCTTCCAGTTTTTTGCGCAACACCTCATGGGCGTTGAATGAAGATGCCATTGCCGATTCGCAAACCTGATGCATTATCTCCTCAAGCATGTATTCCTGCGGCTCTTCCAATGATGACAGCCTGTATTGTCTGATGTCCTGCCTTTTTACAGCCTCGTCATCCACACCGCATCCGGCACCAAAATAAGCCAGCACCTGATTAACCTTGTCCATCCTGAGGCTCTGCTTGCCCTGCTCCAGTTCACGCAGGAACCTCAGCCCCACACCGGCCCTTGCCGCCAGCTCCGGCTGCGTAAGATGCCGCTCCTTGCGGCATCTCTTTATAAATGCGCTGATACTCTCCATTTCTACACCCTTTTGGGTGCAAAAATACTAATGTATCTTAATACAATATCATTAAACGGGTATATTTTTAAGCAATTGATGCATTATTCGCTCGACCCAAAGTGACGCAAAGTGAAACGACCCCTTTGCGGCGTTTTAGAGTGCAGGTATAAGATACTTCCAGATTATGTCCATATAGGGCTGGTAGAGGTTGGAGTCTGTGGTGAGCACCAGCACTGCATCCTTATCGGGGAATACCATGAAATACTGGCCGTTGGCTCCGTCGGCACGGTAACCGTTATCGGAGCATATCCACATCTGATAGCAGTAACCCTTGGCCCACTGGTTGTTCTCCTTGGTTATGCCTAAGCGCGGCATATCCTCCAGGCGGGTTCCTGCGGGGCCCGATTCCACCTTATAGGTTGACATCTCCTTTACCCACGATGCAGGAATCACCTGCTTTCCTTTCCACTTGCCGTTCTGCAGCATGCACTGTCCCATGCGGGCCATATCCTCGGTCTTAAGGTGCAGACCCCAGCCGCCGCAGCTCATTCCCTGCGGGCTCTTGTCCCATTCGGGCTTGTCTATGCCCAGCGGCTGCCACAGGCGCGGCTCAAGATAGTCATTCATATCCTGTCCCGTCACCTTGGTAATTATGGCCGACAGCATGTATGTGCCCACAGAGTTATACACAAAATACGTTCCGGGGGTATGCGTAACCGGCTCTGCCAGGAATCCCTCAACCCAATCCGGAGCGGTATAGGTATTGAAGTTGATGGCCACATCATGTCCGCAGGTCATTGTAAGCAGGTCACGTATGGTCATTGCGGCCAGATTATCGCTCACCTGTGCCGGGAGTTTGTCCGGGAAATACTTGATAACCTTGTCATCAACCTTTATCAGCCCCTCATCAATGGCAAATCCTATTGCTGCGGCCGTAAAAGTCTTGCTCACCGACCACATGGTATGTGGCTTTTCGGCCGATTCGCCGTTATACCAGCGCTCCAGCACCACCTTGCCGTGCTTAAGCACCATGATGCTGTGCAGGTTGATATGGTCCCTACCCTTGGGCTCGGACTTTGTAGCCTCGTAAAAAGCATCGGCCGCAGCCACAAGTTCCTTACTGGGCTTGCCGCGCTTCAGCTCATTATTATCGGAAGAATCACATGCAGCAAACTGCATCATCACAGCAGCCACCATAACAACGGCCAATAAACAGATTTTTCTCATAATGAATGGTTAGCAACTAATTTCTCCAAAGATAGTCATTATCTTCAGAATCATTCAGAATCTGCTTAAATTTGTAATCCCATTAAGGACTCAACCTTGTCTGATTTAAACAAAAGGAAATGAGAATACTTATTAATATGAAGAGGTTGGCGGAGGCAGCGCTTCTAGCTGCTACTATCCTGATTGGGACGGACTGCGCAGCCCAGGAGGTTGCATATCCCGATATTATAGAGCAGTGGCGGCAGGACAACAAGGACCGTTGGAAGGCCAATATGGAATCTCTGACGGTGAATGACGGCGATTTATCAATGAAGTTCTCATACCAGATATTAGGTGACAAGCCATCCGATGGCCGCAGTCTGTATATCTCAATGCACGGAGGCGGCAACACTGCGGCAAGCGTGAATGACAGCCAGTGGGAGAACCAGAAACGTCTGTACAAACCTGATGAAGGAGTATATGTTTGTCCGCGTGCCCCCTGGAATGACTGGGACATGTGGTTCAAGCCGCCTATGGACAGACTTCTGGAAGAGCTTATACAGACATTGGCTTACACACTTGACGTAAACCCCAACAAGGTATATCTGATGGGCTATTCGGCCGGAGGTGACGGAGTGTGGCGATTGGCTCCGCGTCTGGCGGACCATTTTGCATCGGCCTCAATGATGGCCGGTCATCCGGGCGATGTAAGTCTGGTCAATGTACGAAACATGCCCTTTACGATATGGGTGGGCGGCGATGATGCGGCCTACAACCGCAACCGTGAAGTGGCGGCGCGCGGCAGAGAGCTGGATTCGCTCCAATCCACCGATGAAAACGGATATATTCATGAGACTCACGTGCTTGAAGGCTACCCGCACTGGATGGACCTTAAGGATGCCGCCGCAGTGCCCTGGATGGCTCAGTTCAGACGCAATCCCTACCCCGACAGGATAGTCTGGCGGCAGGAGGAGGTCACCCGCGATGCATTCTACTGGATAGAAATCCCGCATGAGTACGCCAAGCGCGGCCAGACCGTAATTGTGAGCCGTAACGGTAATGTAATCAATATTGAGAGTTCCGACTACCCCGAACTGACAATCTGCCTGAACAGCAAGATGGTCAACCTGTCCAGGAAAGTGAAAGTAAAGTATCAGGGCCGCAAACTGTTCAAGGCCAAACTGAAACCCAGCAGTGAAACCGCCCGCCAGACCCTTGAATCCCGCGGAGACCCCGCCTACATGTTTGACTGCAAAATCCACCTTAAGCTCCCAAAGTGACGCAAAGGGGTCGTTTCGTTTTGCGTCACTTTGCGGCGTTACTCGCTCTTGATCACATCGGCAGGGTTCTCACGTGCGGCGCAGAGCACACGATTAAGTACCGTGGCAACAATGACTAGTGCGGTAAAGACAAATACCGAAAGGTAAATCCACCAGCTTATGGCAGCCTGATAATAGAACTGCTGTATCCAGCGGTGCATCACCATATAGCCCAATGCCATTGCTACCACCGATGAAACAATGAATATGGTACCGTATTCACGGGCAAATATGGCCAGTATCTCCTTTACTTTTGCCCCGTGGGTTTTACGTATGGCAATCTCGCGCTTGCGCTCCATACATGAGAGTGATATCTGTGAGAATACTCCGAACAATGCTATTAAGATACTTATCATACACAGGATTAACAGCATCTTTGACAGATTCCTGTCTTTTGAAAGGTGTTTGAAAAAGTTATCATTGGGGTACTCTAATTTATATTCTATACCCAGTCCATCAAATAAGTCCTTAAGTGATGATTCCAGCTCTTTTTTGGTCCCGGGAACATATTGCACTGACATTCTTCCCCATATTGAACCACTGCCACGCTGGTCGCCATAAGAGTGTTCCGGCACCAGATATTTGTTGTGGTATCCGCACAACAAGACAAATGACGGTACCTCATCATAACTATGCAGATGAATATTCTTTACTACAGCTACCACATTGAAAGGTTGCGTGGCCCTTGCACTGTCTTTCAAAGCAATGTATATCTCAGGCATCTCCTCCAGACTGTTCTTACCGAATGCCTTCAATATGTTTTCTGTAACAACCACTTCACCATCCTTCAGTCCGTCCATAGGAATAGCACCTTCAAGAACAGTCAAGCCAAGTCTGTCTATCAGCTCTGGATATATGTAATCATACACATCAGGAAATAGAGAATCATCAACACCCTTAACAGATATATGAGCTGAATTCCCGTATTCCGAATCATAAATATCAGTATAATTCATATATGTACCTGTCACACACGGTAAAGCCGATATTCTGTCCTTAAGGCCATACTTGCTCTCCAGTTCATCCAGATAAACATCACCCCAGTACTGCCTGCCATCATTCGTGTACATGCTCTCCTTTGGAAAAAAGACAATAGCCGTATTATTTCTCTGTGTTCCCCAATTGAGATTCCGCATAAAACTGAACTGATGGTACATGACGACTAGACCAAACATTAGCATCATACCAGACGCTATTTGAATGCCTAAACTAACTCTGCGGAATGCCTTGTCATTGCTTTGTCTGATACTTGTCTGCATAGTCCGATGGTTCATGACAAATACCTCTATCAGACTCAAGGTTATGGATATCGCCAGTACTGCCAACATGATATAAACACAACCCCTATGGTAATAGGAGTCTGTTATTCCTATGTCAGCCAGACGCATATATGGTTTTTTTAGCATCATTACACCCCATAACCCAAACGATAACGACACCAACACAGGAATGCTGCTTTCAAGAATCATCTGCATAGCAATGCTGCCTGTCGATGCACCACAAACTTTGCGCAAAGACATTTCACGTCTCCTGCCACGCAGATAATTAAGGAAGAAAGTAAAATGGTTGACTATGGCACACAGCAATATCAGAAGACTAGCCTTGGATAACAGCTCAAGGCCGTCATATTTCACAAATGTCTCCTCATCAGTATCTTCAAGGTTCTTGTATACCTCTTTGAGCGGGATAATCCTTTTGCCACGCATCACAAAAGTCATAGTTTCCCCAAACATATCCTCAAATGCGTGCTCGCATCGGTCAAGCATATCCTGTACGGTTATTCCATCCAGCAGTTTAAAGAACAGCCATCTGTATTCAAAGATGGAGTAACCGTCCCATTTTTTCATCATATCAAACCCGATGATAGAATGGTCATAATCATCAATTACCGCTCCAATTGTATAATGTTTGTCACCTATATAATCCGAAACGTGATCAGTAATAACCTTACCTATCGGATAATCATCTCCAAATTCCCTTTCTGCATATGATCTGGATACTGCGACTTTACCCAAATCATCTAGAAACGACCAGTCGCCAGATATCAGGACAGGATTGAAGAAATCAATGAATGCCGAATCAACACATAGGCACCTGTTAATCTTGTTATTTACAGTGAATCTATCTATATCATAGTAAACGATTGACTCAATGCCCAGAGAGTCAAGCATATTCCTCTCGGCAAACTGACGGAACAAAATATAGAACATGTCACCGTTTCCTGAACGGGCCCTCTCGTTTCCTATCGTTGTCTTGCCGTCTTCATGTATCGCAAACGTATAGATCCGGTCCGCATCCTTATGGAAAGTGTCATAGGAGTTTACGTAACCGGTCCAGAGAGATGAAAACGCGTACGCCACGAAACCGGCTGCAAGGCCCGCCATGCTGATGATATTCTGCATGGCGAACCTGCGCATGTATCGGAAAGATGATTTGAGATAATGTATAAACATATATGGACTGTCGTTTTTTATTTCTGCTCCAAAATTATCCCCTCCCGCCACCATCCTCCAAGAAAAAAACTCAAAATCGTACTGTCCGCCCCAAAATCGTCTAATTTTTTGACACTCTCTATAAACAAAGCGCATTATTCACTACATTAGCAATTGTGCAATGATTCACGATGAAAACAGTAAAAGTAACAATTGAAAGAGGTGTCAAGGGCGACTATTCAGCATATATTTCCAGTAACAACTGTGAATTTGGCTGTATAGGAGAAGGAAAGACCGCACGTGAAACCGAAGAGGATTTCATGGCTGGCGTTGAAGACATAAAACGTATTTACTCATCACAAGGGAAACCTTTTCCGGATATAAAGTTTGTTTTCCAGTATGATGTGGCTTCATTCCTTAATTACTACTCATACGCTTTTTCACTGGCAGGACTGGAGCGCATAACCGGCATCAACCAACGCCAGCTAAGCCATTATGTCACAGGCGTAAGACATCCGTCCAAACGGACAGCATCCAAAATTGAGAAATCCATGAAGGCCTTTGCTACCGAAATATCAGAACTCAACCTGGTCTGATTTAAACGAAGTGACGCAAAGGGGTCGTTTCGTTTTGCGTCACTCGCTCTTGATCACATCGGCAGGGTTCTGGGATGATGCCCTGCGGATATTGTTGAATATTATCAGAGCTATGAAGAGTATCATTCCGGCCAGGATGAGCAGATATGTCCATACTCCTATCGGGGCCTGACGGACGTAAGCGGACTGCCAGCGGTGCATTATGATTGTGCCTATGGGGAATGCCACAAGGGCGGCAGCCACAATTACCGGCAGGTAGTCCCTGATGAACAGGCGCAGCACATCGGCGCGTTTGGCTCCGTTTATCTTGCGAACCGCAATCTCACGGCGGCGGCGTTCACATGAGAGCGACACTATGCTGAACACACCGCTCACGGCTATGATGATGCAGACTATGGTTATTATGAGCAGGAACTTACCCAACGCCAGCTCGGATTTAACGTAGCTGTTTATATACTCATCCTCCATGTTTTTGATTGAATGATACACTCCGGGGTGAACATTCTCAAAAACCTGGTTTATCTTATCCTTAAGAGTGTTCCAATCCGTGCCCTCCTTTACCCTGAACATGAACAGATTGGCCTGATTCACACCCGATATGCTGTTCTCCTGCTCATATTCATATACCAAGGGTATAGTAGCGCCCTTGGGACTTGTATAACACACATCCTTTATTACGCCCCTGACAATCAGAGGTTGGTAGTAGTTGAATATGGTTTTGCCAACAATCCGGTCTGCACCTCCCAGCAGATTGGCAAGAGTCTCACTTATTACAACCGCATTCTCCTGCTCATTCTCCCTGCTGAACAGTTCACCCGCAATGGGCTGAACCTCTATCATATCAAGATAGTCCCGGTTTGCTTCAATGTAAACCACGCTGATGTCCTGATCGGCAGTCATACTCTCAAAAGTGGTATCAATGGTAATGGCGGAACTACGGTGGTACTGGAAATAGGATTCAAAGCCATACACCACCTTATCCATCTCGGGCAACTGTTTAAGTTGCTGCTTTACAGCATCCACCTCGGTTTCATTAAGCCCGAATTGATATATGGAACCTATGTTGTGCTTTGCATATCCCATATCCCTGGAGCCAATCATATAGTTGACCTGTCTGTGCATTACAACCGTGCAGAATATGGCGCACAGGCTAATGGCCAGCTGGAATCCTATGCTCATCTTATAGCCGGCTGTAGTACTGCCGCTGCTCAATGAACGGCCCAGGTACCTGGAGAGTTGCCTTTTGCTTACTACCGATGTTATAACCGATGCTATCAGGACCGATATGACACCAATAATCAATGCATAGAGAATGTATCCGCCCATAAAGAAACCAAAAGGTTTGTCTATTGTGCTGAACTGTGTAAAGTACGGCAATGATAACAAGCATATTATAGCTCCTGTTACGATTGCGGCTATCAGCACTGCCGATATCTCCACTATGAACATCCTGAGTATCTGCATAGGCGTGGCGCCGTTTGCGTAACGCAGAGAAATCTCACGCATCCTGATGCCGATACGGGTTACCAGCATTGTGAAGTAATTGGTGAGCGAGCAGACTATCATAACCACTCCCAGCAGAAGCAGCACAATTATGTATCGGATGTTAAGGTTCATGACCTCAAGCGCCTCCTCCTGTCTCAGTTTGGTTATGGGCACCAGTTTATAGTTTTTGGTATCAACAAGTGTCCAGGAAAATTCCTCTCCGTCCGGAGCTGTATTGTTATAGGTAGTAAGCAGGGTGTCATTGGCAATCATACCGGCCAGGGAGCCTGCATTATCCCTGCTTACCCGCACAAAGTTAAGTGTAGTAAGAACGTACCTTGTGTTATATCTGTTAAGATCATAGCCTCTAAGGAAATCATAGTATATTGAAGTAGGTTCCGTTGGGTTGGCTATAACGGATATTACGGTCATCTGTCCCTGGTCGGTATAAAGAGTCTTACCCAAGGCATCACCGTCAAACAGAATGTCAGCGTACTTTTGGGTTATGGCTGCCTCAGAATAGGCAAGATTAAGGTTAGTCTCCCCTTCCAGCACATTGACATCAAAGAAATCCTGGAAACGTTCATCGATTAAAGTGCCCTTCAGGGTATATTCAGGCTTGCCGTCACGCATTATCCTATAGTCTTGGGGAATCTCACATCTGGCCCACTCCTCTATCTGCGGATATTTTCCGGCCAAATACTCACCCTCGGGGTATGATGTGTAAGGAAGAAACTCATGGTCGGCAGCATTGGAATTAGTGCCCATGACCAGATATATATCATCGGCATCACGATGGAACGCATCAAAACTGTGCTCATACCTTATCCAGATATAGGTAAGCGAGCAGAAAACCATACCAAGTGCAACGGAGAGTACACCAACTGTTGACTGCAACCTGTACTTGGCCAGGTTGCGCAGGGCTATTTTAAGATTGTGACGGAACATCTGTAACTGTTTTATGTTTACGCTCCAAAATTACCCCGCCTTCTCTCCACAACCCAAATAAAAAAGGGCAAAACCGATGATTCTGCCCTAAAAACGTCTAATTTTTTGACACCTGCCCATTATTTCCCCTAAAGCAAGGGGATAACGCAAGGACTAGCAAATTTCCTACTCACCTTAGGGAGAGAAATGGCTCTACGTGCGTTCTGACTTCCTAAGGTCAGGGGGTAACGAAGGTGCGAGCGTATTTCCTACCCACCTTAGGGAGAGAAATGGCCCTACGTGCGTTCTGACTCCCTAAGGTCAGGGGGATAACGAAGGTGCGAGCGTATTTCCTACCCACCTTAGGGAGAGAAATGGCCCTACGTGCGTTCTGACTCCCTAAGGTGAGGGGGGGGAATACGCAGGTCGAGGTTTTTTCTGAATGAGTGGGGGGTTAGCGGCGGGTGCGGGCGGCTTTGCGGCCGTTCACCTTTTCCTTGCGGGCGGGTTTTTCCTTGCGCGCCGATGACTTTTTCTTGGGTTTGCCGGCACCCTCGCTGCGGAAGAACTGATGCCAGTCCTCATTTTCAAAATTGTTCCAGAAATCATCATCCTGTGCTATCTGAACTTTAGGAGCACGCTTGGGAGAGCGTGAAGTCTTTTCCTCACGGTAAACTATCTCCTCACGGGTAGGTTTACTCTCCTTACGGTGCTTATCTTCCCTGCGGGGTTTCTCCTCCTTTTTAGGTTTACGTTCTTTGGAAGGTTTCTCTTCACGACGAGCCTTGTTCTCAACACGTGCAGGCTTCTCATCACCGCCCTCTGAGCGGGTCTCGGCCACCTCAACATGCACCTGACGCCCCTTGTAGTTTACGCCGTCCATGCCGATGACAATCTCCTCGGTAAACTCCTCGGGACACTCAAAGAATGAGAAGTTCTGCATCAGGTCAATCCGGCCCACATCCACGCGTCCGGCCACATTGCGGTTGAGCATCTCAATGATATGGACCGGCTGAACGTGGTCTTTCTTGCCGATATTGATAAAAAAGCGGGTATAACCCTTCTGAGCACGGTGACGGTCCTTTTTCTTGCGTTTCTCGCCTTCAACATCATTGCGGGTAACCTCCTCAAGCTCCGGAGCATCCTGATAGTAACGCACAAACCGGCCGAACTCACGGGTCACGATACGCTTTATGATATCGTTCTTGTCCATCCAGTCCAGACGGCGGAAAATCTCGGGCAGGAACTTCTCAATCTGCTCCTCATTGACCTCAATGCGCTCCAGGTCATCTATAACCTTGTAGAGCTGCTTCTCGCATATCTGGGTACCGGTGGGCATCACACCCTGCACGAATGTCTTGCCGATGGCCTTCTCAATAAAACGGATCTTGCCCTTCTCGCGGAGATTGACAATGGAAATTGAAACACCCTTCTTACCCGCACGACCGGTACGTCCGCTGCGGTGGGTGTAGTTCTCAATGTCATCGGGCAGACCAAAGTTTATTACGTGAGTCAGGTTGTCCACATCCAGTCCACGGGCAGCCACATCGGTAGCCACCAGCAACTGCAGCTGACGTTTGCGGAACTTGTTCATAGTCAGGTCACGCTGAGCCTGCGACAGGTCGCCGTGCAGAGAATCAGCATTATAGCCGTCCTGCATCAGCTTGTCGGCAATCTCCTGCGTCTCCAGACGGGTACGGCAGAAAATGATTGCGTATATGGATGGGTAATAGTCAACAATGCGTTTCAGAGCCAGATACTTGTCCTTGGCGTGAACCATATAATAGACATGCTCCACGTTCTCGGCGCCCTCATTACGTGTGCCGATGACAATCTCGCGGGCATCATGCAGATACTTCCTGGATATGGCCTGGATCTCCTTGCTCATGGTGGCCGAGAACATAAGCATCTTACGCTCTGCGGGGACCGATGAGAGTATCTTTTCAAGGTCCTCAGAGAAACCCATGTTGAGCATCTCATCGGCCTCATCAAGGATGACGGTACGGATGGTATCCAGTTTGACAACACCGCGCTCCATAAGGTCAATCAGACGGCCCGGAGTGGCCACAATCACATGTGCGCCGCGCTTGAAATTGCGGATTTGGTTCTCTATCGATGAGCCGCCGTACATAGGAATAACGTGCAGGCCCTCAATATAATGTGAGAAATCGGCCAGGTCACTGGCAATCTGCACGCAGAGCTCGCGTGTGGGGCTCAGTATCAGGAACTGGGCATCCTTGCTGTCCACATCGGTCTGCTGGATTACCGGAATGCCGTATGCTGCGGTCTTGCCGGTTCCGGTCTGGGCCAATGCCACCACATCGCCGCTGCCTTGCTCCAGCAGATACGGAATCACCGCCTCCTGAACGGGCATGGGGTTCTCAAATCCTAACTCTTCAATTGCCTTGAGTATCGGGCCAGATACCCCAAGCTGGCGGAATGTGCTCATCAGAAAAAAATCAGTTAAGTGTAACGCTCTGCTCGCCAATCATGACACCGTCAACGAACAGATATGCAGTATATGTGCCTGCGCTCAGGAATTCGGCCACGTCAACATACATGGTAACCTCCTGCTGCTCGCCGGTATACTCTATAATCTTTCTCTCCGAGCACTCCAGAACGACATTCTCATACCTGCATGTGTAGCCTGTATCCTTACCCAGTACCTCCTCGTTGGGCTTTACAATACGCAGATACACGGTCTTTTCGCCGGTTTGGACGGTTATGTTCTTGACAATGGTAAAGTTGACCACAAACTGGGTTACGTTCTTGGACTTCTTCTCATCCTTGCCCCGTTTGTTATGGGCTATAACCGATATGGCCGCGGCATCAAGCTGAGATGCCAGAGCTACCTTCTCCTCGGCCTTCTGCTTATCGACAGTAAGCTGCTCAACCACCTTGGTCTGCTCCTGATACTGCTGACGCACACGGGTATTCTCCCTGGCAAGCTGCTTGTTAATCTGGTCAAGAGAGTCTATCTGGATTACATACGTACGCATAACCTGACGCACGGTAGCCAGTTCCTTCTTAAGGCGGGTAATCTCGGCGGCATTTGTGGCCTTGGTCTGACGCAGTTCCTCAAGCAGCTGCTGCGTGCGCTGCTTCTCCCTGTCCAACTGACGTATCAGGGAATCATTGGAGATATGCATCTTCATTTCGTCATACTGGACGGCGAATCCGGAGTACTCATTCTCCATCTCCTCCTTCTCAATCTCAAAGAGCTGGGTCATCTCCTCTATCTCACGGCCCTTGTTCTGGCCGTCAAAAAAGAGATATGCGGCAGCTCCTGCCAACAGCACGGCTGCCACAACGGCTATCACCAATCCGGTCTTGCCTGATTTACTGTTCTCTTCCATTATTTCTTAAGAGCAGCTATACTCTCCTTTATGGTTGCAATTTTCTGAGTGGCATCGGCCTGTTTCTTACGCTCGTTCTCGATAACGGCGGCAGGTGCGTGTGCCACAAAGTTCTCATTAGCCAGCTTGGCGTTGACGCCCTTCAGGAATCCCTCCAGGTGCTGCAGTTCGGCCTCCATCTTCTTGATTTCAGCCTCCACATCAATCAGACCGCCCAGACGTACTGCGTACTCCTGGGTTCCTACCATGAATGCGGCGGTACCCTCACTCTTGGCGGGTACTATTACGATCTCCTCCAGTCCGGCCATCTTAAGAACCACGCTGTCAAGTGCTGAGAGCGGATTCTGAGCTACAGCCTCAACGGTCAGCGGCTCACGCGGGCCGATGTTCTTGCTCTTGCGGACTGAACGTATCTCGGTCACAACCTGCTTGGCCTGCTCAAAACGGTCCAGGAGTGCCTCATCGGCCTTACCGTTAACCAGGCTTACTATACTCTGGTTCATGATGCTCTCACCGTCCTTGCGCTCACGTACAGCGTGCCAGAGTTCCTCAGTGATGAACGGCATGAACGGATGCAGCAGCATAAGCAACTGCTCAAACATATCAAGTGTGGCAGCGTATGTCTTTGAGTCAATAGGCTGTCCGTAAACAGGCTTGATTATCTCAAGATACCAGCTTGCAAACTCATCCCAGAACAGCTTATAGACAGCCATCAGGGCCTCGCTTATGCGGTACTTTGACATCAGGTCATCCATATCGGCAGCAGTGCTGTTCAACTTGTTGCGGAACCACTCCACAGCAACCTTTGCGCTCTCGGGCTGCTCTATATCGGCCACGCTCCAGGTCTGTGTAAGACGGAACGCGTTCCAAATCTTGTTGTTGAAGTTACGGCCCTGCTCGCAGATGGCCTCATCAAACGGTATGTCATTACCTGCAGGTGCAGAGAGCATCAGCCCCATACGTACACCGTCAGCTCCGTACTGCTCTATAAGGCCGATGGGATCGGGCGAGTTACCCAGTGACTTACTCATCTTGCGGCCCAGCTTGTCACGTACGATACCGGTAAAGTATACGTTGCGGAAAGGCATATCGTGGCGGTACTCATAACCCGACATGATCATACGTGCCACCCAGAAGAATATGATATCCGGACCGGTTACCAGGTCATTTGTGGGATAGTAGTACTTTATCTCCTCGTTATCAGGGTTGTTGATGCCGTCAAACAGGCTGATAGGCCAGAGCCATGAGCTGAACCATGTATCTAATACATCCTCGTCCTGACGCAGATCGGCAGCGGTAAGACTGTTGTCACCGCTCTTCTGACGTGCCAGCTCGACTGCCTTATCGATTGTCTCGGCAACTACAAAACCGCCCTTGGGCATGAAGTAAGCCGGGATGCGGTGACCCCACCAGAGCTGGCGGCTTATGCACCAGTCCTTGATGTTCTCCAACCAGTTGCGGTAGGTATTCTTGTATTTGGGCGGATAGAACTTGAGTTCATCATTCATAACAGGAGGCAGAGCCATATCGGCAAAGTGCTTCATCTTGAGGAACCACTGCATTGAGAGCTTGGGCTCAATCACGGTATCCGGATTGCGCTCGCTGTAGCCCACCTTGTTGGTGTAGTCCTCCATCTTTTCCAACAGACCGGCGGCATCCAGGTCTATGGCAATCTGCTTCTTTACTGCAAAACGGTCCATACCGATGTACAGGCCGGCCTTCTCGCTCAGGGTACCGTTATCATTGAATATATCGATGGTCTCAAGGTTGTACTTTTCACCCAGCATATAGTCATTGACATCATGGGCAGGGGTAACCTTAAGGCAACCGGTACCGAACTCGATGTCAACATAATCATCCTCAATTACAGGTATCACGCGGTTTACCAGAGGCACAATCACCTTGTGGCCCTTCAACCAGCCGTTCTTGGGATCGGCGGGGTTGATGCACATGGCGGTATCACCCATGATGGTCTCGGGACGTGTGGTGGCAACCACTGCATAGTAACCCTTGGCATCCTTGTGTACAACCTCACCCTCAGCGCCTGTGGTCTTTACAGGGTTCTCGGCGGCATCGGCCACGTAGTACTTCAGGTAGTACAGCTTGCTGTGCTCCTCCTTGTAAACCACCTCCTCATCACTCAGAGCGGTCTGAGCCTTGGGATCCCAGTTTACCATACGTACGCCGCGATAGATAAGGCCCTTGTTGTACAGGTCAACGAACACCTTGATAACGCTCTCGGAGCGCAGGTCATCCATGGTGAATGCAGTACGGTCCCAGTCACAACTGCAGCCCAGACGGCGCAACTGTTTAAGGATTATGCCTCCGTGCTCCTCTTTCCACTCCCATGCGTGCTTAAGGAACTCCTCACGGGTAAGGTCAGTTTTCTTGATTCCCTGTGCGGCAAGCTTGCCTACAACCTTGGCCTCGGTAGCAATAGATGCATGGTCGGTTCCGGGTACCCACAGAGCGTTCTTGCCCATCATGCGGGCACGGCGCACCAGGATATCCTGGATAGTGTTGTTAAGCATATGACCCATGTGCAGCACACCGGTCACGTTTGGAGGCGGAATGACTATGGTGTAAGGCTCACGGCCATCGGGCTCAGAGTGAAAAAACTTGCCATCCTCCCAATACTTGTACCACTTACCCTCCACATCGGCAGGGTTGTATTTGCTTGCTAATTCCATAAAGAAAAAAACTGTCTCTTAAATTAGCCGCAAAGGTACTGCTTTTTTCTCATTATTAGGGAAAAACTAGAAGTCTTTATCCAAAACGTAGGGCATACCGGAAGCAGTGATACCAGCGCCGCTAACGTTGAACTTTGTGCTGTATGAGTTGTTGTAGAATTCAACTTCAACATGGCCGTTCTCATCGGCTATGACATTGGGATTCCAGTAGAGAGTGCGGCGGTAATCCACATCACCCACAATGGCGCCGTCGGGATATGCAGGAGCATAGAACTCATGGCTACGGCTGAAACCCTGCATCGTTGTCACTCTCTTGCCCAGGTTGAAACTGTCCGGGTTATCGGTCATACGGTGATTATCCTTAAGCTTTATATCCAGCAGAACCATGCGGTCACTGAATTTGCCTGTCCTGTTTGATATCAATAAAGGAAGCCAAATGCCCAAAGAGGTATTTTCTTTGGACTTGCTATATCAATGTTGTCTAAAGCAAGAGCTGCATTATTTATATCTTCATCATTTATCTGGGAGAAATCTTTTCCGGCGCCACCCACCTCAATTACCAGATTCTTATCAATCCTAAAATCACCCGTCTTAATACCACCATATTCCACTCTGTGACCGGCCGATGTCAACTGGTTGCAAAAGAAGGTTTCCCGTACCGTTCCTATTTCCGGTTCCTTTATGCTGTAGGCATATATCAGATTGGGGTTGTCAAGTAGAATCTTATCCGGTTTCTGAAGGTCAGTTATCTTATCCTGTTCCGTAAACAGATTCTTTAAGAGTTTTGCCTCATTCAAATATCTTAAATAGCGGATAAGCGTAACACGGTCTATGCTCACACTCGACGACAGTTTAGAGATGTCAACCTGATATGGAATCATTTCGGCTATTACCTGAAGAAGAGCTTTTATCTTACGTGTGTTTTCCGGGCTTACTCCACGGTATTTTGTAAGTTCTGAATCTATGATATAACCCGTCACATTTTCTATAAGCATCCTGAATGTTTTTTTCTTTTCGAACGAGAAAGGATAGTATCCCATACGTAGATAATCATTGAAATATTCCAATGGCCGATATAGAGAACGAATATGTGTGCAGAAAGATCCGGCATTATTGAGCAAATAGTCTAGTTTTACCGGAGCCGCTTTTTTTCCGGTCCTGAACCACAAGTATTCCCTGAATGAAAGTCCCGGCATATCATATACGTCCTCACGCCGAGACAAATCAGCCTGTCCGTCATTTAGTTGAATAAGTGATGAACCGCTCAATACCACTCTCAAGCCTTTATACAAGTCATATATCTCCTTTATCTCGCTGCTCCAGCCATCATACTTGTGTATCTCGTCAATGAACAGATGGCTACCGCCCTGTCTCACGAAAGAAGCGGCAGTATCTACCAACGTATGCGTGGCAAAATACGATGAGTCCGCCGTGCAGTAAAGCGCATGACGGTCTGTAACATCATAATGATTCAGTATATACTGCTGCATCAGAGTTGACTTTCCAACGCCCTTGGGACCACGTATCAGAATGAGTCTTGAATCCCAGTCTATGGTTTGCATCAGTTCCCGCTCAAAATATGTGGGTACATCTGTTAGATACTCTGCGTGTCGCTCAAATAAAAGTTCCATAATCCTATTTTCTGCAATTATACAATTGTTTATCGGAATAAACAAATTTTCTTATATTTTGTTTATCGCAATAAACATATTTCATTAATACAGAATAGGTATAAAACTATTAACTTTGCAGCAAAACTACACGATATGCACACTAAAGAGGAAAAGATGCAGGCATTCGGTCGCCTGCTTGACATAATGGATGAACTCAGGGAGAAATGCCCTTGGGACAGTGTACAGACAAATGACTCACTCCGCCAGAATACCATAGAGGAGGTTTATGAGCTTTGCGATGCCATCATGAAGGACAACAAGGCCGATATCTGCAAGGAGCTGGGCGATGTCCTGCTGCACGTGGTGTTCTACGCCAAGATTGGCAGCGAGACGGGTGATTACGATATCAAGGACGTTTGTGACAAGCTCTGCGACAAACTGATATACCGCCATCCGCATATTTACGGTACCACCAATGTAAACGGCGCAGAGCAGGTGCTGCAGAACTGGGAGCAGCTCAAGCTCAAGGAGAAAGGCGGCAACAAACGAGTGCTGGCCGGAGTGCCCGATGCCCTGCCCTCAACCATCAAGGCATTCCGCATCCAGGAAAAGGCAGCCCACGTGGGCTTTGACTGGGATACCCCCGAGGGTGCCCTTGACAAGGTTAAGGAAGAGTATGCCGAACTCAAGCAGGAGATATCGGCCCACGATAAGGAGAAAGCCGAGCAGGAGCTTGGTGACCTGCTGTTCTCAATCATAAACGTAGCCCGCCTCTACAAGATCCATCCCGATGACGCCCTGGAGCGCACCAACAAGAAGTTCATCCGCCGCTTCAACTACGTTGAGGAGGCAGCCCTCAATCAAGGCCGCCAGCTCAAAGACATGACACTAGAGGAAATGGACTCTCTATGGAACGAAGCTAAATCTAAAGGCCTCTAAGCCGTCATTGGACAATTAAAAACTAATAGTATGACAGCAATTGAAAATGAAATACAGTACAATTGCGCAATGAAGCGCATTGAAGAACTGCTTAAGGTAGTTGACAATAATACTCCTGCTAACGATAAGAATAGCATAGAACTTGTTCGTCTTTCAAATCTGGTAGCAGATTATGAGGATATCCACTATCCACCAAAAATCATTTTACGCCTACCACAAAAGTTGTGACTGAATTGGGAGCCAAAGTGACTTCCAATATTTTTTCTTTTATCTTACCCAGGTCTGTTTCGGCCCAATGTTCACCATCAGCAAATTGTCCGGCAGTTCTTATTTGACGCACCTTGCCTTTGACCTTGAAGTCCGATAGCTCAAAAGCCATGGACTTTTCCTCTGCAGTAGTGTTGGTGCAGACTATGGTCAGTTGCTTCTTGTTTTTGGCGGCAAGGGCTTTCACTCCCGATCGACGGTCTGTGGGGCATAGTATCAGTTGGGAGCCGGGACGGATGTAGCGGGTAAACTGACCGAATGCGTAGTACTTCTGAGTGAGCAGGATCTCGCCGGTATCGTGGTTGGCACAGGCGGTGCCCCAGTAGCCTCCCTGAGTGCGAAGCGGACCTCCGTCGCGGCGGCCTTTGTAGCCCTCCTTGCTGATATGGGTGTCTATTACCTGCCAGAGCACCCAGGCCGATGGTTCCAGCGCCTGGATATCGGTTATGATCTTCTCGGCAAGCCACAGTCCGGCACCCATCTCACCGGCGTTCTGGCCGGCGGTTCCGTTTCCGTCCACCTCACTCATCCAGAGATTTATCTTCTCGTCCTTGGCCAACTGGCCCATTTCGCGAATGCTGTTTGTGCCGTAGGTATGCACACTGATGCGGTTTATGGCGGCACGGGCATCGGGGGTAAGAGTCTTTATCTCCTCTATCTGCTTGCCGGGATTGGTCTCATCGCTTGTGGTCAGGATGATGTCCTTCAGTCCGTAACGGTTCAGTGCCTCCTTAGTCAGTACCAGCAGTTTGGACTGGGACTCGCCGGCATCGATGTGGCAGCCCTCCTGCTTGTAGTTCATGGCGGGCCAGTAGTTGGTATTGGGCTCGTTCATTGGCGATACACTACGGACCTTGAGCTTCATCTCACGGGTCATGTAGTTGGCTACGTGCGCCATATACTCGGCAAAGTCATCGTATTCATCGTCCTTTATGTTGTTCTCCTCGGCCTTGAAGTTTCCTGTGGAGCAGCCGCTGTTGGTCATAAAGTATGGGGGCGAGTTACTGAATATCTCTAAATAGGCGTCCTGCCCTGCGGCTTTCATGGCGGCCTTTACCACGTTGAGCTGGCGGGCATCGGCCGTATAGTCATACCTGCGCTCTCCGTTGTCATCAATATACATCCAGCCGGGTACATCGCTGTCGGTGCGTGTTATGTGATGGTGTGTGGGGTCATCGCCTCCGCCCACGTTGTAGCGCATGATATTAAGGCCCAAGCCTTTCTGAGCATCAAAAAACAGGTCGGCCGATTTCTGCGTCAGCGTCTCGTTATAGCCCAGGCGGTTAGCCCACCAACACAGGCTTGTGCCCCATCCCTCCCAATATCCTCCGTTGGTTTGGATGGCATTGTCCATTGACACTTTTATTACGGTACTCTCGGCATGACCGGCAACTGTTGCCAAGGCCAGCAACAAAACAAAGGCAAATTTTCTCATAACACCGCGAAGATAAAAAAAGGGACGGAATTACCGCCCCTTCTATCTTATCAAAATTTGATTATCAGAACTTAATTGTTATACCGGCACGGAGTACGGGGAACCAATTGGCAACTCCGGTCTCAGCTATCACGCCAATATTATCGTTAAAGAAGAAACGGCAACCTATCATCTCGTTATGAAGTATGAAAGAGTCATCATCCTCAATCCCGTCATGGTCATAATTGGCAAATCCAAAACCCATAGCGGCTGCTACATGAACCTCAAACTGATCAGTAATATTCAATCCATAAGTTGCACGCGGTGTTACGCCTATAGCGCCCCAATGGTTTTGGGACCTGAAATCAAACTCGCCACCAACAGTAAAATGTCCCTTCCACCATTCATCAACCAGTACATAATCAACCGATACGGCACCACCAAACGGCTGAACGCCAAGTTCAGCATTAGCCATCATAGTACCCTTGGACCACTGGGGTGCAAGTTCAGCTGATGCACTGTAAGAAACCATTGCCAGAGCGGCAACCATCAGAATCTTTCCAAATCTTTTCATAATCTATCTCTTTTATATTAAGGTTAATCTGTTTAACTGTCAGCAAAGATAATCATTTATTGATACATTATTTCCATCTGGCAGCGGGAGCAGTCAAACTTGAGCCGGAATCGGCGACCGTCCTGACTGGTCAGGAACAGAGGTTCCTGTATCTTAAGGTCCCGTTTTCTGTTTTTGGTGCAAATGCCGAGTGCGTATTTGATGCAGTGACGGCAGAACATTACCGTTGCGCTGTCCGGCTGAGACTTTTCAAACGCATCATCAACCTTAGTCACTCCATGATCCTGATAGAATGTACTGGCCTGAGCATTCATCACATTACCCAGGTAACTGAGTTCCTTAACGGGATAATGTGGAGTAGCCGGCGTTCCCGGCAATGGCCTGGTGTAAGATTCCAGACGCAGGCTCTCAAGTTTCTCTGCTACAGACCGGCGCATGTCAGAAAGCAGTGATGACGGAATGAAACGCTCCCCTTCCAACTGTATCTCTACATCAACTGCCTCAAAACGGGTTCCGCCCAGCTTAGACAACTGGGTCCTGATATTATCCTCCTGAGGAGTCCTGGCATCCTCCTTTTTCCATTCTGTCACGGCACGTGCCTTATAACCGTCCTCATCGGTCATAACCACCTCATAGCCGGACGGAATCTCCCTGAAAAGGATATCGACTCCTATCTTTCTGGTGGCCGATTCCTTGGACAGAACCTTTTCAAACTCAATGTCATAGTTGCGGTAGAGTTCGGTACCGGCAGTTATTGAAGGCATATCAGTACTCTCCAGGAACAGGAATACGCGGTTACCCTCCACACGGTTTACACGGTATCCTTCAAGTTCTCCCTGACGGTTAAAGAAACAAAGTCCGTCTCCGTTGTGGAATGCCTTGAAACCGGATACCTTAAGCCAGCCGCGGCCCACCTCCTTCACGGGACCCATCTTCTCGCCTATTGACTTGGGGGTGCCGAAAGAGTAGATGTCATCCGTGCGTCCATGCAGGAAATAACTGGTAAATCCGCGGTTGAAACTACGGCTCACATTGGGCGTAAAATGTGCAACGCTATGGCCCGATGAAGCCCTGACATATTCATTTCTGCGCACCAGGACCTTATCTATAGCCAGACTGTAGGCGGCCGATACGTTCTTTACATACTGCACGTCCTTGAGACGGCCCTCTATCTTGAATGAGCAGACACCTGCATCCAACAGTTCCTCCAGACTGCCCATGCGGTTCATGTCACGGAGCGATAGCAGATGCCTGCCCTTTATAATCACATTGTCATCACTGTCCGTCAGGTCAAACTTGAGACGGCAGAACTGGGCGCACTCGCCGCGGTTGGCGCTGCGTCCGAAACAGTACTGCGATGCATAGCACTGGCCGCTGTAACTGACACAAAGAGCTCCGTGCACAAAACATTCAAGTTCCACATCGGGACAGGCCTCATGTATGCTGCGTATCTCATCAATTGACAGTTCACGGGCCAGTACCACGCGGGTAAATCCGCAGCCGGCCAGGAAACGCACTTTATCGGCACTGCGCACATCGCATTGGGTGCTGGCATGCAGGGCTATGGGTGGCAGATTCATCCTTAGGACTGCCATATCCTGAATAAGCAGGGCATCGGCACCGGCCTCATATAGCTGCCATATCAGTTTTTCGGCATCGGCCAACTCAGAGTCCTTGAGTATGGTGTTTACGGTCACATAGACCTTGGCTCCGTAGAAATGGGCAAAACCGGCCAACTGCGCTATATCCTCCACGCTGTTGCCGGCAGCCTGACGTGCGCCGAACCGTCCGGCGCCAATGTATACCGCATCGGCTCCATGCTTTATGGCCTCAATGCCGCACTCCAGATTCCTGGCCGGAGCCAGCAGTTCTATGGTCCTACCCTCTTTCATTTACCAGATGCGTACCCTGTTTTGGGGTGCAATATACATAGAATCCTCTACATTTATATCAAAAGCCTCATACCATTCATCAATATGAGGCAACGCTCCGTTCACGCGCAGACGGCTCAGGGAGTGTTCATCACTCTTGGTCTGCTGCAGCACCATCTCGTCACGGCAGTTCTCGGCCCACGTACAAGCGTATGCTATAAAGAAACGCTGCAACGGGGTAAAGCCCAGCTTATCCTCCAAGGGATTATCCTGCATAACCTCACGGAATGCCTCCAGCGCCACAGTGAGTCCGCCGTGATCGGCAATGTTCTCACCCAATGTAAGCTTTCCGTTGGCCTTGATTCCGGGCAGCACCTCAATGCTGTCAAACCAGTCAGTAAGCACTTTTACCCGATGATTGAACCGACGTGTATCAGTGCTGCTCCACCAGTTGCACATATTGCCCTCCTTGTCAAACTGGCGGCCCTCATCGTCAAATCCGTGGGTCATCTCATGTCCCATGATGGTTCCTATGGCACCGTAGTTGAAGGCATCATCGGCCTCCATGCTGAAGAACGGATACTGCAGTATGCCTGCCGGGAAACATATCTCATTGATGGATATATCATAGTAGGCGTTTATCTCCTGCGGATTCATGTACCACTCAGTGCGGTCAACCGGCTTGCCGAACTTGCGCTCCACCATATCGTTCCAGAAGAAACGGCTTATGGAGGCGCTATTCTCAAAAAGTGTCTTGGCCGGATCAATCTCCATCTTGGAATAGTCGCGCCACTTGTCGGGGTATCCTATCTTGAAATTGAACGCATCCAGCTTGTCCAGCGCCAGACGGCGGCTCTCACTGCTCATCCACTCCTGCGCCTCAATACGGCGTCCAAGCGCACGTTTAAGACGATGGAACATATCTATCATGCGCTCCTTGGCACCAGCGGGGAAATACTTCTCCACGTACATACGTCCCAGAGCATCGCCCAACGTCCCGTTTACAGCCGATGTAGCACGTTTCCACATAGGCTTGGGCTCCTTCTGTCCGCTCAGTGTACGACCGTAGAAATCAAAATCGGCATCGTCAAACCGCTTTCCCAATCGGGTTCCGTTGGAGTCCAGCATCTGCCACTCCATGAGTACCTTCTGGTCCTCAAGCGGCTCCTCGTTGAGCACGCGTATAGCCTCCATTATAGCTTCCGGCTGACCTACGTCAACCCAATCCACCCCATCCAGTCCCAACTTACCGAAGAATGTTCTCCAGTCCAGTCCGGGCAGTTGCCTGTAGAGTTCATCTATAGACCACTTATGGTAGTTGGCAGCCGGATCACGCAACTGGACATTGTTACGTGATGCACGTGCCAGACGTTTCTCAATACGCCAAACGGTACGCATTCTCTGGCGGGCTTCCAACCTGCCGTAACCGGCAAGCACCAGCATCCGTACCATATGCTTCTTGAACGCCTTACGTATATTTATGGTCTGAAGGTCACGGTCGGTGTAATACTCCTTGTCACCGAGCGTTAGTCCACCCTGGCTCAATCCCACAATATTGGTCTTGCTGTCCTTAAGGTCCGGTCCTATACCCACGTCAAAGTAACCCGTCACGCCATAGGGGTCAAGTTCCAGCATGGCATCCAGGAGTTCCTCGCGGCTGCTGATGGCGCGGATACGCTCCACATACGGCCTCATCGGCTCCATACCGTCACGGTCACGGCGGTCGGAGTCCATGACCAGATTGTACAGGTCAGCAATACGGGCGGCATCACTGCCAGCAGGATTATCCTGTGCAGTGATGCCGTCTATAAGATCCTTGAGCTGCTTACGGTTAAGTTCGGCAAGCTCATCATATGTACCGTAGCTGGGAAAGTCATCAGGTATAGGATTGGCATCCAGCCAACCGCCGCAACTGAACCGGTAGAAATCCTGGCCGGGGCTCATGCTCCGGTCCAGATATTCCTCCCTTATCCCAGCTCCTTTAATCATTTACCAGATACGTGCCCTCTTCTCGGGAGCCAGATAAAGTGCGTCACCAGGCTTGATTCCGAATGCATCGTACCATGCATCAATGTGAGGCAGTGTACCGTTTACACGCCAGCGGCCCAGTGCATGAGGATCGCTCTTGGTCTGGTTGCGGATCTGCTCGTCACGGATATTGCCGGCCCATACGCCTGCATATGCCATAAAGAAGCGCTGCTCGGGGGTATAACCGTTGATGGTCTTGAGCGGGGCATCCTTGGTGGCGTTCTTGAATGCCTGATAGGCAACCATCAGACCACCGTGGTCTGCAATGTTCTCACCCAGAGTAAGTGAACCGTTTCCGTTCAGGTCAGGCAGAACCTTAATGTTGTCAAAGTGGTCAACTATAACCTGTACGTGCTCCTTGAACTTATCGGCATCACCCGGAGCCCACCAGTCGCTGAAGTTACCGTCCTTGTCAAACTGACGGCCCTGGTCATCAAATCCGTGAGTCATCTCATGGCCGATAACAACACCTATTGCACCGTAGTTGAATGCATCGTCGGCGCTCATGTCAAAAAACGGATACTGCAGGATACCTGCGGGGAAGCAGATTTCATTTGTGGTAGGATTGTAGTAAGCGTTTACGGTCTGCGGGGTCATGAACCACTCGGTATTGTCAACCGGCTTCTTGTACTTGCGCTCAATAGCATCCTGGAGGAAGAAACGGCTCATTGCAATATTGTTCTCAAACAGGCTCTTTTTGGGATCTATTGTAAGCTTTGAGTAATCCTTCCACTTATCGGGATAACCAATCTTTACATAGAAGGCATCCAGCTTTTCATGAGCACGGGCCTTGGTCTCATCGCTCATCCAATCCTGAGCATCGATACGCTCGCCAAGAGCAATCTGAAGGTTCTTGACCAGAGTAACCATACGCTCCTTGGACTCAGCCGGGAAGTATTTCTCCACATAAAGCTGTCCGATAGCCTCACCCAGCGCACCGCTTACGGTTGATGTAGCGCGCTTCCACCAGGGCTGCTGCTCCTGACGTCCGCTCATTATCTTTCCGTAGAAATCAAAATTGGCCTGATCAAGTTCCTGGGTAAGACGTGATGCAGAGTGATCTATAAGCTGCCACTCCATATAAGACTTATGAGCCTCGACCGGCACCTGTGCCAGAATAGCCTCTACCTCATGGATAGGCTCTGGCTGGCCTACATCTACAAAGTCACAGTCACCGATACCCATTGCATCGAACATAAGCTGCCAGTCAATGCCCTTGAAATCCTTCTTGAGCTGATCAAATGACATCTTGTGATAGTTGGCGGCGGGATCGCGCTGCTGTACTGCACTGTATGATTTCTCTGCTATGCGTGTCTCAATAAGCATCACATCCTCCATCTTCTTCTGTGCTGTCTTCTCATCGAATCCGCAGAGTGTAAACATGCGTACTATGTGTTTCTTGAAAGCCTCACGGATGGCGGTTGTAGCCTCATCGTTATCCAGGTAATACTCTTTCTCTCCGAGTGAAAGACCGCCCTGACCAACGCTGACCAGATTGGACTTGCTGTCCATCATATCGGCACCGATACCTACCCCGAAGTAGTTGCCTACCAAGCCATTCATATCCATCTCAACCATCAGCGGGAATATCTCCTTGCGGTCCTTGACGGCCTCGACCTTATCCAGCCACGGTTTAAGCGGAGCCAGACCTTCCTTGTCGCGTCGTGCAGTGTCAAGCACCAGTTTGTAAAGGTCTGCTATCTTCTGAGCGTTGCTTCCCGGCTCGTTGTCGGCTGCTACTATCTCATCAATAAGCCCCTTGAGCTGCTGGCGGTTATCCTCGGCCAACTGGTCAAAACTGCCAAAACGTGCATACTCGTCTGTAAGCGGATGGGCTGCATTCCAACCGCCGTCAGCAAACTGGAAAAAATCATCACCGGGTTTGGCGCTGGTGTCAAGATTCTCCATCTTGATGCCGATACCCTGCTTTGAATTGTTACAAGAAATCATAGCCATTCCTGCAAATGCAATTGCTAATAATGTTACTTTTTTCATATTTATAAATGTTACAAACTCTCTCCTTCCATCATAGCCTCCTCCCAACGTTTCTCAGCCTCGGCCAGATCATTCTTGAGCTTGCCGTAAGCCTCAAACATGGCGGGGTTCTGCGCCCCCGTGGGTGTTGAAAGCCACTCTTCTATATCCTTTATCTCCTTTGATATACGCTCCACCTCCTTCTCGCAGTCATCAATCCTTTTCTGGACCTTGCGCTTGCGACGCTCCTGCTCCTTCCTGGCCTCATAATCATCCTTTCCGGCCGATGCCTTATCCTGCGTTACCTGCACTGTTGGAGCGCCTTTCATACGGCCTATATCGGCCAGATTGTCCAGGTTCTTCTTCTGGAGGAAGTCATAGATGCCACCCAGATGCTCACGGACCTTACCGTCGGCAAACTCATAGACCTTGTTTACCAGTCCGTCCAGGAACTCACGGTCGTGACTGACCACGATAACCGTACCGTCAAATGCCTGGATAGCCTCCTTGAGAACATCCTTTGATGCCATATCAAGATGGTTGGTAGGCTCATCCAGAATAAGCAGGTTATTGGGTGTAAGCAGCAGCCTGATCATTGCCAGACGGGAGCGCTCACCGCCCGAAAGCACCTTGACTTTCTTCTGTCCGGCCTCACCTCCAAACATGAATGCCCCCAGTATATCGTTTATGCGGGTACGGATTGGACCGGTAGCCACATTGTCTATCGTATCGTGAACGGTAACCTCATCATCCAGCAGCTGCGCCTGGTTCTGTGCATAGTAACCTATCTGTATGTTATGGCCTATGGTAAGCGTGCCGTCAAACGGAATCTCGCCCATGATGCATTTGACCAGAGTGGTCTTGCCCTCACCGTTACGGCCCACAAAAGCCACCTTCTCACCACGCTTGATGGTCAGGTCAACTCCGCTGAAAACGCAATGGTCACCGTAACTCTTGGCCACGCCCTCACATATCACCGGGTAGTTGCCGCTGCGTATAGCGGGCGGGAACTTAAGTCGCATTGTCTTGTTGTCCACCTCATCAATCTCAATGGGCACTATCTTCTCCAGCATCTTGATGCGGCTCTGCACCTGAACGGCCTTGGTGGGTTTATAGCGGAAACGCTCTATGAACTCCCTGGCATCGGCTATCTCCTTCTGCTGGTTCTCATAGGCACGTAGTTGCTGCTCGCGGCGTTCCTTGCGCAACTCCACAAACTCGTTGTATTTGACCTTGTAGTCATAAATCACGCCGCACGATATCTCTATGGTGCGTGTGGTAACGTTGTTTATGAAAGCGCGGTCATGGCTTACCAGAATCACAGCGTTGCAACGCTTGGCCAGAAACTCCTCAAGCCACTGTATGCTCTCTATGTCCAGATGGTTGGTAGGCTCGTCCAGAAGCAGCACGTCAGGATGACGCAGCAGTATCTTGGCCAGTTCTATACGCATGCGCCAGCCTCCGCTGAACTCGCTTGTGGGGCGGTCAAAATCTTCGCGGCGGAATCCAAGACCCAGCAGGGCCTGCTCCAGTTCGGCCTGATAGTTGCCTCCTCCCATCATCTGGTAGCGTTCGCTCTCGCGGGTAAAACGGTCTATGAGGGCGTGATACTCCTCACTCTCATAGTCGGTGCGCTCAACCATCTGGTTGTTCAGACGCTCAACCTCGGCCTTTAGTTTATGGATATCCTCAAAGGCTGTCTCGGCCTCCTGTCTGACGGTGCGTGTATCGGCCAGTTTCATAACCTGCGGCAGATAACCTATGGTCATCTCCTTGGGTATGGACACGGTGCCCGATGTGGGCTGCTGAAGTCCGGCGATTATCTTAAGCATGGTCGATTTGCCCGCACCGTTCTTACCCACCAGGGCAATACGGTCCTTGTCACCTACCACGTAGCTGACGTCATGGAACAGGGGACGGGCCCCGAACTCAACCTTAAGATTCTCTACCGAAAACACTTACGCAAACAGCTTGGCGGGATAGACGCCCTCCTTTACAAGTTCTGCAATCTTATCCACTACACCCTGACGGTCCTCGGCATATGTCACGCCGAACCACTTTGATGTGGTGTCAAGGACCTCAACTGTAGCGGTTCCGTTATTGATAAGCTCATTAACCATGAGCGGAATGAAGTACTCTGACTTGGGGGTATTGATATTGGCCTTGAGCCACTGCTTGAAGAAATCCTCCGAGTATTTCATATAATCGGGGGTGAATCCCCAAACATTCATCGATACCGGAGTATTATCATCGATATGAATCCAGTTCTCACCGTCCTTGTAGCATACGCCGTTCTCGCGACGCAGTATCTCAGTGCGCTCCACAACGGTGGTCAGATGACGCTTGGCGTTGACCTCGCATACGCCACGTGACACCTTGCCGTTCTCGCTCAGGGTGTTGGCTACGCGGAATCCTACCATAGAATATACGTTCTTGGAATCCTCAGGCAGACTGCTCAGGAACTTGCCCATCACTGCAAAGCAGTCACGGCCGTAAAAATCATCGGCATTGATTACGCAGAACGGCTCGTTGATTACATCCTTTGCCATCAGCACTGCATGGTTGGTACCCCAAGGCTTGGTGCGGTCCTCCGGGCACTTGAAACCCTCGGGCAGGTCGTTTATGCTCTGGAAAACCACCTCGGTCTGAACATGACCCTCATATTTTTTGAGCACCAGACGGCGGAAATCATCCTCAAAATCCTTGCGTATGATGAACACCACCTTGCCGAATCCGGCGCGGATGGCATCGAATACAGAGTAATCCATAATAGTCTCACCACTGGGGCCAAGCGCATCAAGCTGCTTGAGTCCACCGTAACGGCTACCCATTCCGGCAGCCAGGACAACAAGTGCAGGTTTCATAAATATGCTGTTTTAATAAATATTTCGTTTTAATTTGCAAAGGTAATACTTTACTTTGGCGTTGGCGTTGGCTTTGGCTTAAAAAACCATTATATTCGCACTCAAGAAATCAATTTGAATTATGAAAAGATATCTGATTGGAATTCCTTTAGTGATGGCATTGCTGTTTGCCACAAACTGCAAGAATGGCGGTACCGCCGCTCCGGTAGAGGAGGTTGACGCAGACACCATAATCCTTGACGCCGACCAATACGTGCGTTTTGAGACCACCAAGGGCAATTTTACAATAAAGCTCTACCGCGAAACCCCGTTGCATCGCCATAATATGGTACGTCTTGCCCGCAAGGGATTTTATGACAACCAGCTCTTTTTCGGCGTGCAGAAAGGCTACAAGATCCAGGCCGGCGACGTCGATTCCAAGAACGCCCCTCAAGGAAAGGAGATAGGTATAGATGAGAAGGATGATACCATAGCATCCGAGGTCAACCCCTGGAAATTCTACCACAAACGCGGAGCCGTTGGGCAGGCCAGCACAGTACAGTTCAAGTACTCCACCAGCCAGCAGTTTTACATAATAACCGGTAAGAAAGTCAAAGTCAGCACATTACCCACACAGGAAAAAGCCATAAACAAGAAATACCGTCAGGCTGTCAAGGATTCACTCACACAGCCTCACGCCAAGGATATACTAACCTGGCAGAAATACGGCGAAAAGAAAAAGATCAGCAAGCTCAACGACCAGCTCAATGACCAGGCCGATGCCATCATGAAAACCCGAAAAGCGTTCACATACTCCCAGGAGCAGACCGATTTCTACGGCAACATTGGCGGAGCGCCCAGTCTGGACGGACTATATACGGTATTCGGTGAGGTAATAGAGGGTATGGATGTTGTTGAGGCCATATCGAATGTACCGGCCACAGGAACCAACCGCCGTCCCAACCCAGACGTAAAGATCATAAAGGCTTACGTACTGGAAGACTATCAGGAACCTGCCGCCAAATAAGCATTATAGTTTATCAGCCGCATCCCTGAAACTCTGCCAGAGCGAATCATCCGGCAGAGGTGCTTTTACGTCTATCATCTCATGTGACACCGGATGCTCAAATGTAACATGGAATGCGTGCAGCGATATACTGCCGTCAGGATTTGAGCGTTCCGCACCATACTTAAGGTCCCCCTTGATGGGGCAGCCCATCTTGGCCAACTGGCAGCGTATCTGATGATGCCGTCCTGTCAGCAACTCCACCTCAAGCAGATGGTAATTGGTTGAACTCGCTACCAGTTTATAGTTCAGGATCGCTCTCTTGCTGCCTGGCACCTCCTTGTCATAGGCGTATGAACGGTTCTGTTGCTCATTACGCACCAGCCAGTTCTCAAGTCTGCCTTCGGATTCTCTCGGCTTGTTCTTTACGATGGCAAGATAACGCTTATCTACATTACCCACCCGGAACATCTCATTCAGACGGGACAGCGCCTTGCTTGTCTTGGCCAACACCACCACCCCGCTTACCGGACGGTCCAGACGGTGCGGCACACCCACAAACACGTTTCCCGGCTTGGAGTATTTATCCTTCAAGTATGCGGCAACAGTCTCCGACAACGGAACATCACCGGTCTTATCGCCCTGGACTATCTCACCAGCCCTCTTGGAGACAATAATGATATGATTATCCTCGTAAAGTACTATCATAGCCAATAGCCAACAGCCAACAGCCAACAGTCTTATTACATGCTCATTCCGCCGTCAACCTGCAGCACCTGACCGGTTATGTATGAACTGTCATCGGACACCAGGAACAGGGCAGCCTTGGCAATCTCCTGGGTCTGAGCACCGCGCTGCAATGGAATGGACTTGCACCACTCCGCCAGCTTCTCCTCCGGAATCTTACCTGTGGTCATCTCGGTCAGCACAAAGCCCGGAGCAATCACGTTGGCACGGATGCCACGTGATGCAAACTCCTTGGCGACAGACTTGGTCAATCCTACCAGACCGGCCTTTGATGCGGAGTAGTTGGTCTGACCGGCATTACCGTGAAGACCCACAACCGATGATACGCAAAGTATATTGCCGCTACGCTGACGCATCATCTGCGGAGTGCAGGCCTTTATGAAATTGAATGCCGATTTCAGGTTTGTGTCAATCACCTCATCCCACTGCTGCTCGTTCATGCGCATCATCAGGCCGTCACGTGTAATTCCGGCGTTATTCACCAGGATATCTATCCGGCCAAACTCCTTTACAACCTCTTCCACCATCTGGGACGCTCCCTCAAAACTGGACACATCCACACGGTAACCCTTGGCTTTGATACCGTTTGCGCTAAGTTCACCCTCCAGGGCCTGAGCCTTCTCCACACTGTTGATATACACAAATGCGATGTCTGCACCCTCGGCCGCAAAAAGCTGAGCCATAGCCAGACCAATACCACGGGTTGCTCCAGTGATGAGCACCTTTTTACCTGTCAGTTTTCCCATTTTATTATTGCTTGTTAGTTTCTGAATTATAACCCAGCGCGCCGTAGATAAGACGACGGGCCTCAAAGCGGATCTCTTCCCTTGTGTTTCCCTGCCAGATTTTACCTCTGATATATGGGGCCTCAAAACCACGCATGCAGTTGTGCATGATTTCGGCCGTACGCCTTACGCTTACCACATCAAAGACACCGGTGGTCTTACCTTCTGATATGATATCCTGAAGCATCTGTTTCTGCTTCAGGTCAAAAGCCTTACGGAAATGTTCAAGTCCCCAACTGTTACGGAAAAATCCTGAGCGCAAGGTTCCGTTGCGGTCAACAGTCTCCTTGATCAGTCTGAAATATCCGAACACGAACTCAACTATCTTCTGCTGGACCGGAATGTTCTGCCTGGCTATCTCTTCCAGCTGAGTCAGGACCTTCTCCACCTCACTGTTGATAACAGCCTGAAAGACCTCAACCTTACTTTCAAAATAGGAATACAGTGTACGTCGGCTTAAGCCTGCTTCCTGAGCAATGTCAATCATTGTAGTCTCATCGTAGCCTTTCCTTACAAACAAGGTCTTGGCAGCTGTAATGAACTGCTGTTTGGTTTTAGTAGTATCCATAATCACAATTAGGGTTACAAAAATACTAAAAATGTGAAAGAAATGCATATTTGATGCAAAAGATTTGCTTACAAAACACAAAAGGACTATCTTTGCACTCGCAAAACAGAAATCGCGGAGTGGAGCAGAGGTAGCTCGTTAGGCTCATAACCTAAAGGTCGGAGGTTCGAATCCTTCCTCCGCAACTAATAAGAGGTCCCAAATCGGGACCTCTTATTAGTTGTGGAGGAAGGATAAATCCTTTTTTTAGTTAGCTAACGCGAACGGGCGGCCTACCCGGCCGCTCTCGCTCGCATACTCGCTTCGCCCCAATACGCTTGAACCTGCGTAGTCAGGCTTGGAAGTTATCTGCTGTCAATACCAGCATTGAAGTGGCTTCCTCAGCTGGAGCCTGCTCTGCCTGGGGTTTGACCTTCTTTTCGTGATGCCACTTTGGATTCTCGTTGGTCCACTTGTATATCCAGTTCTGGGAGTAGCAGAGCCAGAATACCAAGCCAAGTCCTATGAGCCAGTAGATGAGTTTCTTCCACCATGGGGTCTTATCGGCAAACGGATCGGGCTCTGCCTTGACAGGAGTCTTACCCACTTCAGTAAGTGTGGCACCGAATGTGATATTCACCTTGACGGCTGCGTTGATTGCCCATCCGTTGGCATTGAGCAGCGGAGACAGGTTACGCTTACGCAGCTTGAGCCAAGCCAGGAGCATTGAAGGTCCCGATATTATCAGCAAGACCACGGCAATCAGCACCAGCCACTGCCACCAGACAAATCCTGAAAGACTCTTGGCAACAGAAGCCAAAGCAGCACCTATAGCAGCAAAAGCCAAACCTATTGCAGCAAAGATACCTGCAAACTTGGCTATATCAAACGGCGGTTTCTTTTCGGCGCTTCCTGCAGCTGCGCCATCAACCTTGGTCGTCATATCTGCCATAACCTTGTTGTCCTTCTCGGCAGCCTTCTTCTCTATTGTTGTCTCAACGTAACGGGCCACCTTACGGTAAGGAGTCCAGAATGCCTGACGTATGCTGATAGGATTCTCCACGATCTTGAATACTGTAGCATCCCACTCTACGCCTGCACGGTCATAGAACAGACCATGTTTGCCTTCACGGAGGTCAGAGACATCTCCATTGGTCATTACAGCTGCAATGATCATCTTGTCACCGTTTATCTTATTGACGCAGTTGCAGTAAAGGATAAACATTCCGCTCAGGCTTGTAGCGGTTCCGTGCGGTCCCATATCGGGCACCTTGATACAGAGCTCGCAGCAGCGCTCATCGATATAGAGCTCACCAGCCTGGAATATAGCCTTGTATTCAGGATCATAGAAATCACGGAATGAGACAAAATTGCAGAGGAATGTATAGAAATCCCTGTACAGATGCAGCAGCTTGGCCACCTCATCAATTGAGAGAGACTCGGACTCAAGAGCCTTGTCATCATCAATCAGCTTAAGCAGGTCTGCCTTACGGTCTGCCTTGATAAGGGCATTTACCTCATCCAGGCCCAGTGCCTCAACCTCGGCGCCGGCCTTCTGTCCCAGCCAGGCCTCATAGGGTGCCAGCTTAGCGACAAATGCATTCCACTGCTCCTCCGAAATCTCTGATGCGCCATTGAACTCCTTCTCCAGAGCCAGTTTGTTCAGCTTATCAAATGTAGCCTGCCAAACCGGATTGAGACGACCATCTATCGGGAGCATCTTGCAGTCCGATACACGAGCCAGAGGATAAGTTGAGATCTCGTCGGCACAGGTTGAAAGGTCCTTGTCGCTGATAGTCTCAATACGTGTCACTGACACATCCAGGGCGTTAGTGCTGCCGGCATGGAACATAGCCAGCTTGCAACGCATAAAGTAGTCTGCAACCTTGGCCTTGATGGTCTGTACGATATCATAGACGGCAGCAGTGTCATCGCCAAACGGAAGGATTGCATCCTTACCGTCGGCAGCAGCCTTCTTCCATGCTGAGTAGGCGGCAAGAGCGCCATAGAACTTATCAAGCAAATCAGCGTCAACGCCCTGCAGGCCGCTGCGGTCAGTCTTTCCTCCAACCGATGCAATGCACTCGGCAATGGTTTTCTTAAGAGTCTCATCGTCTGTAGACTGCTCTGTGATAATACCGTCACCGTTAAGAGCTGTCTTGGCAAAGATAGCCACGCTGTCATCGGCATCAGCAACCGATATGCTATCCTTCTCAAGGCCAAGATTCTTAAGAATCTGCTTGGCCGATGCCAAGAGTCTTGCGCCATCAGGATTATCGGTATTGAATGCCGAGAACGGAAGCGTATCCTCCTTCTTCAGCAGCATATCGGGATCCTTCAGGATAGAGGTAAGCCACTCTGCAGCCTTTACCACTTCATTGACATGGATACGGCCGTCATTGTCACTGTCCAGCATCTTAAGTGTCTTGGCATCGAACTCAAGACCTACCACGGGCGAACTCAGTACCGTCCAGAGTTTCTGGTCCAGTTCTCCTAAATGCCTGATGTCCTCACCGCTTTTAATGTTTACGCGATTCTTTCCACCTATCGTGGAAAAACTCCATTCATAATTGCTCATACGCTATAGTTTTATCCTTTAAGAAATCAGTTAATAATTACACTCTCATCTGATGATCACTTTACGTCCGTTTATGATATTTATCCCCTTTTGGGGCGCATCCAATCTACGTCCAAGAAGATCATATATGACATCTTCCTTTGCTTCATCTACCGGGACAACAGTACTGGATACAGCCCCTTGCGCCAGAAGCAACCGGAGCATTATCTCCCCGTAACGCTTGCCCAAAGTCCTGTATCCTTCGGACGAAAAATGGTATTCATCGTAGTTGGTAAGTCCTTCGGACGAAGCCACATAGGCTATATCCTTTCCGGATTTGTATTTGAAATAATCCGGAAGCAGATCAACAAATTCCCTTGCTCCTGACGCCGGTGCAGGCTGATTACCCACCATGCGCAACGGTTCGCCGGCGATAAAAGGAACCGAATCGGAAGAAAGGTCCAGGTCCGCAATCAGATTCTCATAAAGTGCGTAAACGTCACGCAGCCACGATGACCCGTTAGCTCCCGATTCACCCTGATGGAATATGATACCTTTTATAACTCCGGATTTCTGTGCTATCCTGGCCATTTCCAGCAGTTTGCCATAAGGATAATTATCATAATGTGCTGCAGCCTGCTTTACCCACGAACCGGTGCCGGACGCATTTATGTAATCGGATGCTACAGTACTGTTCTTGCTGAATGCCTCAATCTGGCAACCGTCAACAGCAACGACCACAACTCCAACCTTATACCTCTCATCCAACCCTTTTACCAGATAGCGGCCGAAATAATCAGTGACACCCAATTGTGTATCGGGTCTTACGATCGGAGGTTTTGCAGTTGCCCATGTTCCCACCTTGGATGGGTTGCTGTCCACAACAACCATCTTCTTGTATCTTGCCCAATCGGCATCAGTAAAGTTCTCATCGGACCTTGTATCTTGTGTTCCGATGGGGGCTTTTCCCTGCATGTTGGACTGACCGATTCCAAGGAAAATAAAGAAATCAGGGTCCGGTTCCTGCGCCATGTCACCACCAGATATCATACTCTGACCTGTCAGCATTAACACGACAGAAAATAAAACATTAAAACACAATCTTTTCATACAGGCAAATATAGTCATTTTAGAAAAAGTACAAAAGGGGACGGTTTTGTTTTATACCGTCCCCTTTTATTATGACCGCTTTTATATCACATGTTTGGATCCCAAACGGCACGGATATGTCGGGCGTACTCACCGCCCTTGCCGGTCACCAGTTCCATGTGTCCGAAACTTACGTATCCGTCATTAGTTTTATCTGCAATTACATCATAAGCCACGGGATAACCGTTTTCGAACGTACTAGTCCAAAAACCGCCTATATAGAAAACAAATGGCACGTAGGGACCAATAAAAGTACTGTCTCTATACAAACGCAAGCCACTACCGACACGACGATTACTGTCAAATTCATGTCCAACTCCCCAAGTCACGCAATAGGTACTGTCTATCAGTTCCTGAACCTCTTCCTTGGTGGGCATTCTCCATTTACCACCCAGAAGCTTGTGAGCTGCATCATATTCCGTACCCTTAATATCATCGGCCAGGAAAGTATATGTATTGCTTTCCTGATCCCAATACTCATACGCATTCTTATTTGGAGCCACATTCCTTAATCCTTGGAACATACGCAATGAGCCCCAATGGAAATATTGCCATCCCGGCCAATATTCTCTATCATCGGCCAGAGCATCTGTACCACTTTCACCGACATCACACAATGCCCATTTAAGTCCGCTGGGTAGATTCAAATCAACTGCAAGCTCATCGGATGTCCTGGCTGAGAATGAGGTTTCCGGTCCATATTTATAAGAGTAACCGCCATCAAGGTTCTTATATTCAACATATAAACGGCAATAAAAACTGCCGTCGGGTTTTACTCCGTATCCTCTGGTAGAATAAGTATCAGAATATTCATCATAATGGCCATTAAATGGGGTCAGAGTGGATTCGGAACCTGCCTCCGCACCAGATTTGGCAGAAACCAGCAAGCCTATCGTGCAACTTGATGCATCAAGTTCATCCATCTTTACTTCTTTATATGAAACCTCTACAAAAGTAAACGACGGGCTGACTCGCACAATCGGTTTGAAAACCGGATTGAAACTGCCGGTAACAAAACTGGATAAACTGCTTATCTTACGTGACTTGCCATCCTGACTCTTGAAACAGATGCAGAAGTTGTACTCTGTTTCAGGAACAAGGTTCTTTATTACACCCACATACTCTCCACCACGCATAGATCCAGAGGTTAATATTTCACAATCCGGATTGTCATTACCGTCAAGCCAGGATTTGAATATTGATGTAGCATCGGCCGATTTGACACAATAAAGGACAAGTTTTTCTCCAAGTGCCAGATCAACCTTTGATAATCCGTCAAAAGTACCTACAACAGTAGCAGTTAATGCTGTGGTCTTCACACTCAACAACTGAACTTCGTCCGAAGTCTCAATTTCGGGTTCAACCGGTTTATCATCGCCACAGGCAACCAGCAGAAATGCAAGGTTTAAAACAAAAAACAAACGAGACAATAACTTGATATTCATAAGCATTAAAAATTGATCAAACACACAAATATATGTAAACCCTAATACAAAAAAAAAAAATAATAATCAAAAAACGATGCGAAGGGGGCGTTTGACTAAAAGGGGCCGGACGCAAAGGGGTCGTTTAATAATGCGTCACTTTTTTAGATTGTGAGTTGCCTCCGCTGGAGATGGGGTTTCGGGACCGACGTTTCGAGGCTACTCCGGGGTTCTCCGGACCCTAAACGGCGAACGCCTCCCTTTTAATTCCCTGCGGGACTTAACGGTCGTTGAACGAAGCGCCGTTCTTAACGGGATCCTCCAAACCCCTACGCTTCACGCCTCTACACTGACGGTCCCGAAGCCCCATCTCCAGCTCCTGCAAACAGCAACCGAATCACACCTGGGAGCGAAAATGACGCAAAACGAAACGACCCCTTTGCGTCATCAAAGAAAAAATACGCAGGTACGAGCGTATCGGGGCGAAGCGAGTATGCGAGCGAGAACGGCCGGAGGCCGTCCCGTTTGCGAAGCAAACTAAAAAGAGGTGGCGGCTACCGGCATCAAGGACGCAGTCTGTATACGCGGGAATAATAAAATGGAATATCCGGTACTGCTACAGCGGGAGGTAGGTAGTCCGCCGTTTTTAAAAGCGCCCTTATAGGAATCACTTTCACTGCCAGAAACTGATACAAAAAAAGAAAGCGCCTCAGATTGTGCTCTGAAGCGCTTTTAAAAACGGCGGCTACCTACTCTCCCACTTGCGCAGTACCATCGGCGTGAACGGGCTTAACTTCTCTGTTCGGAATGGGAAGAGGTGGAACCCCGCTGCTATAGCCACCTGAATGTCATATACAAGGCATAAACCTTGTTAGAAGGTTGACAAACAGCCACAAAACAATTGCTAATCAATCACCACGTTGTCTTTTCTAATCTAGCGCCACTTTCACAAGTCTTTTGACTTAAGGAAAAATTCGGGCAATTAGTACTGCTCGGCTTTGACGTCACCGCCTTTACACCTGCAGCCTATCAACGTCCTAGTCTCGGACGACCCTCAAAGGAAATCTAATCTTGCGGCCGGCTTCGCACTTAGATGCATTCAGCGCTTATCCGATCCAGACGCGGATACCCGGCGGTGCCCCTGGCGGGACAACCGGTAAACCGGAGGTCTGTCCAACACGGTCCTCTCGTACTAATGTCAGATCCACGCAAATTTCCAACGCCCACGATAGATAGAGACCGAACTGTCTCACGACGTTCTGAACCCAGCTCGCGTGCCACTTTAATGGGCGAACAGCCCAACCCTTGGGACCTTCTCCAGCCCCAGGATGTGACGAGCCG
>Ga0256405_10001197_pt1 | contig 73619 bp, 64 predicted proteins | sample RumenRJG_02DNA_FD_189096 | JGI IMG/M metagenome (GOLD analysis project Ga0256405, IMG submission 189096) | Bovine rumen microbial communities from Lethbridge, Alberta, Canada - RJG_02 | ecosystem: Host-associated > Mammals > Digestive system > Stomach > Rumen | place: Canada: Alberta...
GTTCTGAAAACGTGGATACGTCGTTTGGAGATGGGACACATGGCACGTCTGGAGGGGTCGATGCTCATGGAGCTGTTCGACTTTACCGAACAGGAGATACGCTTTACCGACGCAGCAGTTGATAAGAAGACACGAAAAGCAGTGGACGATATCTTCCAACTGACAGAGAAGAATGCTGCCGACTGGTATTTCACTCAAGGTCAGAGTATCTTCGTGCGTACCAGTGACTCGCGTGCGATGATGTGGCACGTCAAGCAGTCTGCACGCTACATGCGCTACTATCCTACAGAAGCTGTTACTAACTTTATGCGCAACTTTGCGCACTCTATGTCACATATCGAAGAATAACGTTAAACTCTAAACTTTAAACTCTAAACTATACAAACATGGGACTATTCGATCTTTTCAAACGTGACCTCAGCAACGACCCTGATCTCACACGGCTTCGCGACCTCATCATTATCAGTGCATCAGACAGCAACTACTCACTCGACGAGAATGGTATCATCCTGAATATCTGCCGCCAGGAAGGCATCGACATCGACAAGTTGCAGAAGTTGTTTAAGATGAACCCTGAGAAAATCAAGGACAACTACCCCACCAGTCTGGTAGAGAAAAGTAAATACCTGCGCCGTCTCATCGAGGTAATGGCTACCGATAAGGTCTGCTATCCACAGGAGATAGAGGCATTAAGGAATATCTCCCGCAACTTAGGATTCACCGACAAACAGACGGATGCAGAAATCAGAGACTACTGTAAGTGTCTGGGGAAGAAAGGAGATGCTGTGCTGGCCTCCTATGAAGAAAACAAATAGCTTCAGAGACTCATTAGCGTATCAGTGACGGAAGCGTATCTCCCGGAGGTTATGGTTTCCCATAAAGCGGCTTTTATCGACATAGCCGCTGATACCTGATATGCTACCTTTACCCGTATACTGCCACATGGTAATCTCACGGTTGTCAGCAACCACCGGCTCTTCCTCCGTATACATGGCAATCATTATCTTGTAGTCATCGATCTTGCCCTGCAAGTGCTTATTATAGAAATTACGTCCCGTATAAATAAGCGGTTTCTGCTGGTATGCCTCCTCAATAAGGTCAAGGAAATAAAATAGCGAATCACAGAACACGTCGGTAGAAAGTCCACCCGTACTCTCCACATCAATCATCGGCACCAAATCCTGCTCCTCAGGAATACACTGAGACTGGAAGTTACGTAACTGCTTCAACTGGTCAGTCTTCGGACGGTAGAAATGATAACTGCCTACCTTCAGCCCCTGCTGATGAGCCATCCAGATGTTACGCTCGAAGGTGGCATCGATGCGATCACCGCCCTCGGTGGCCTTCAAATAGACATAGGCCATGTGGGTATTGTCGCCAATGGTCTCCCAGAACACATTTCCCTGATAGTGGCTAAGGTCGATACCATGGATATGAGAACACGTGTCCTCACACTGCACATAATAGTCCTGTGCGTGTGAAGGAATGGCCAGCAAAGAGAGAAATAAGGTTATATAGTGTGCTAAATGCTTCATTGTTTTCGTTAATATTTAAACATGCAAATCAAAACTTACGCCGTAGGAGCGTCGTCACTGGGCTGGTGAACAACCACCTTTACCTTGGATATCCTGCGCTCCTCCATTTCCTGAATCTCGAAGGTGATGTTTTGGAAATCAATCTTCTCATGCAGCTTGGGGAACTCACCCTTGATTTCGAGTAGCAGACCTGCAATCGTATCGGCGTCTCCCTCTACCTCCTCAAAGGTCTCATCGTCCAGGTTCAGAATCTTATAGAAATCTGACAGCAACGTCTTACCCTCAAAGACATAGGTATTGGAATTGATGCGTTGGTAGTTCTTCTCGTCCTCGTCATACTCGTCGTTAATCTCACCGACAATCTCCTCCAGGACGTCTTCCAGCGTGACAATACCACTGGTACCGCCAAACTCGTCGACAACAATGGCAATATGCACCTTGTTCTCCTGGAACTCTCGCAGCAAATCATCAATCTTCTTGGTCTCCGGCACGAAATATGGCGGACGAATCAACGACTGCCAACGGAAAGAGGCCCCCTTGGTCAGGTGTGGCAGTAAGTCCTTGATATACAAGATGCCACGGATATTGTCGCTATTGTCCTGATAAACGGGGATACGTGAGTAGTTGTTCTCGACAATACATTGCAGGACTTCCTGAAATGTAGAGCGGAAGTCCAGGTCTACCACATCCTGTCGAGAGGTCATGATTTCCTTGGCGGTCTCGTCGCCAAAGCGCACAATACCCTCTAAGATGCGCTGTTCGTCCTTGATATCTTCCTTGTCAGTGAGCTCCAAAGCCTGTTCCAAATCATCTACGCTCAGCACATGGTTCTCCTTCTGCACCACCTTATCAGCCAGTCTGCCGGAACTTACCACAATGCTGGCGAAGGGATAAAACAGTTTTCTGCACAAAAGAATGCCGTTCACTGCTCCACGACAGAAGCGTAGCGGCTGCTGACCGGCATACACCTTCGGCATAATCTCACCAAACAGTAACAACAGGAAAGTCAGCAAGACGGTAATGCAGAGGAACTCCAGCCACCATGCCTGTCCGAAATTTACGGTATGGTCGAAGAAGTAACCAAAAAGCATGATGATGGTCACGTTGACCAAGTTGTTTGTAATCAAGATGGTAGCTAATGTGCGCTCTGAATCTTCACGCAACTGCTTGATATGTTGGTCTTCCTCCGTTTTCTCCTCGTCAAGTTCACTCAAGTCGGCTGGTGACAGTGAGAAGAAAGCAATTTCCGAACCAGAGGCAAAACCTGATGCGAACAACAGTCCGCAAGCCAGTAAACCGGCAATGATAGCCCCTGTTGACGGAGTCATCAGGGTCACTTCATTTAGTATTTCTAGAAAATAATCCATGAATTACATATTGGCAGAACCCGTAGGTTCCTGTGAGGGAGCTGCCGCCTTGGGAGTCAGCAGTTCCATGTTGTCAGCCCATATCTCAGTAGCCTGATGTCGCTGTCCCTGCTTGTCGTCCCACGTAGTATAACGTATACGTCCCTCGACATACAGTTTGTCGCCCTTATGAACATACTTCTCTACGATCTCGGCGAGTTTTCTCCATAACAAGACAGTATGCCAATCTGTACGGTCAGGAACCTGAGTTCCATTTGCCAGTGTGTAGCCACGCTCGGTAGTAGCCAGACGTACACGGGCAACGGCTACGCCCTGCTCGACGTAACGCACCTCAGGATCTACTCCCACATTACCTATCAGCATTACTTTGTTCATCGTTTCTCAATCGCAAATAGTAGATGGTGAAAATTATTTCGCTCTTCCCAAGAATGTGAACTTGAAATTCTTACCCTTAGCTGAGGGGAACTGACTACGACGGTCCACGCGCTCAGAAAGGTGAGCCACGATGCGATTGTAGCAGTCTATACCTGAAGCCGCCTTGACGCGAGCAACAAATGAGGTGTCACGGTACTGGAACTTTCCAGTGCCAGGAACCTGCTGCACACGTTTGAAGAGAATGGCACCTTCATACCAACCATAACGAGGTTCGTTGAGTGACATCAGCACGGGTGCTGTCTTACCACCCTGTTCAGAAGGACGCACGGCTTTCTTCTCCTTGAAATCCTGCATCGTCGTTGCCTCGGTCTTGATAATAATAAAGTACACGCGAGGGCGGATCTTGTAACGCTTAGGATAATAGACGTCGCTGGCTACATAGTCACGAATATCTTTCTCCAACACAGGATTCATAGCAATATCATCGATTTCTGATAAAAAGGCAATGGCTTCATCTGCACTATTCACCAGCACTTCACTGTCGAAATAACGAAGGTATAAATTCATTGAATGTGTTTGTTTTTCAAAATAAAAAATCAAAGAAGAGCGGAAAACGGGACTCGGACCCGCGACCCCAACCTTGGCAAGGTTGTGCTCTACCAACTGAGCTATTTCCGCAAAATATTCCTTGCCAAGGTTATCACCTTCATACTTGAGGCAAGGCTGTGCTCTAACGGAGCTTTTTTCAATAAATGAAAACTGATGGTGAAGAGGAGGAGACTCGAACTCCCACGTCGCAATTGACACTACCCCCTCAAAGTAGCGCGTCTACCAATTCCGCCACCTCTCCATCATGTATAACGTGTGAAGAAAAAAGAGTGCCCAGAACAGGACTCGAACCTGCACGCCTCGCGGCACACGCACCTGAAACGTGCGCGTCTACCAATTCCGCCACCTGGGCATTATTCATTACAAGCCTACTTGTAATGCTCTTTTTTGTTCAACATGTTGAGCGGAAAACGGGACTCGGACCCGCGACCCCAACCTTGGCAAGGTTGTGCTCTACCAACTGAGCTATTTCCGCGTTTCTTCCTTGTTTGGAAGGCATCTCTCTCGATTGCGGATGCAAAGGTACTACTTTTTTTGGAACTACCAAAACTTTTTAGCCGTTTTTTTCAAAAAAACATTGTTTTCTGTACTTTCTGCACCTCTGAAGTCCACTACACCTTATTATATATATAGCTCTTCCAGTGCTTCACGATGATGTCCGGGAATAATCACGTGGTGATTGCCGATAGGCTCCGTCAGGAAATAAGATGCCTGTCGTTTGTCAGAAAGTTGGATAATTTGCTGAGTCCGACAGAGGTCGGGATTAGCCTCATTACGCACCAGTTCACCCTCGGCAATAAAACAACGCGACAGGTCGCCAGCCATCTTGAAGATAGTCACTGGACCTTCCTTCATATATCCTCTGATGCCTACGCCGATGCCCGACTCAAAATGTGTGTCGAACTCATAGCGCTCCACCATGTTCAGCGGAATGGTACAATGAGCCAGCAATATCTCGCCCGTCTCGGGATTGATACGCGACGGATTACACTGGAAACCGGAAACGCCCGTCAACGCTTTGGTCACTGCCATTGTCAGCATGGTGGGCACATCGCCTTCGCAACCAGCCACAATCCCTTCCGCATTCAGCTTTGCCAGTGCCAGGCACCCCGTATTCTTTACAGCTGTCAGCAGGTCGAAGCAACGTAATGTGAATCCCTGTAAACCATGACGTTCCACCAAGTAGCGCAGCGCACTATAGATTTGCTGTGCACCAGGCAACGCACGCTGTATTTCTTCGCAGTCGCTCTGCTCTGCAGGAGTCATCTGTGGTGTCTGTCGGATAGCTTCCAGCAGCGATGACATCGGTACATCGATGATGTCAATGCCCAGACGCTCGGCCACGGCTTGACGGTCATACACACTGCTAATCAACCAATCGGAAGGCTCACCGATGACACCCAGTCTTGTACCCTTCAGCTTTCTGAGTGTCTCGCCTACTCGCTCCAACAGTGTTATGCGGTGGTGCATATAAGCCTCACTGCCATGAATTATTTCGCCACGTATCTGTTGCTGTCTGAGGAACGACAGAATCTCCATCGAGGCCGCCAGCGAGTTGCTCTTGCCAGAGGTCAGTAAATAGAACGGCTTATTGCTCTGTTGCTGCAGCTGGGGCAACAGACGCCTGAAGATACCTTCTGTACCACCGGTGCGTACATATATCAAGTCCAGTGCATGGGTACCATAGTCGGCATAGTTGCAACCTTTCAGTTCGTAGTCCACACCCAGTGAACGAAGGAATTCCTGTGTTGCAGTACTTACTGTCTGCTCGTTGTGGAGCTCAGATGTCAGTGTGTAAATCGCAATATTCATAGCTTTCATCGGTTATAATCTTACTTTCGCCTACAAAATTAGTTAAAAATCCGCATAATACGTAATTCCATGCCACTTTTTTATTACCTTTGCATGGAAATTTAATAATTATCACGTTTTATGTTCGATAAAAATACCTATATTCGGCGTCGTGCCGAACTGAAAAAGTTGGTTGGCGAGGGTGTCATCGTGCTCTTCGGCAATAATGAGTCGCCCTGCAACTATCCAGCCAACAGCTATGCGCCCATGCGTCAGGACTCTTCGTTCCTGTATTACTTCGGGCAGCACCGTGACGGTCTGGTAGGAGTCATCGATATTGACAACGACGAAGAATGGCTCTTCGGCGACGACATCGACGTGGAGGACATCGTATGGATGGGCTTTACGCCCTCCATCAGCGACCTTGCTACAGAGGTGGGCGTCACGAAAACGGCACCACTCTCTGCGCTCACCTCTCACCTCTCACCCTTCACCTCTAAACAGGTTCACTTCCTGCCACCCTACCGCCACGACACGAAGATTATGATCATGGACCTGCTGGGCATCCATCCTTCCAAGCAGAAGGAGGCCGCCTCACTGAAGCTTATCAAGGCTGTTGTCAAGATGCGCGCCATCAAGGAGCCACAGGAGATTGCCGCCATTGACCGTGCCTGCGACATTGGTTACGAGATGCATACCACCGCCCAGCGACTGATTAAGCCCGGTGTGACAGAGCGCTACATTGGTGGACAGGTGGACGGCATCGCCCGCAGCATGTCTCAAGGAAATAGTTTTGCCACCATTTTCTCACAGCATGGTGAAATCATGCATGGCAACCCGTCGGCAGCACCTTTGGAGGCTGGTCGTTTGGCACTCTGCGATGCAGGTTGCGAACTCGATGACTACTGTTCTGACCACACACGTACCATGCCTGTATCTGGTCAGTTCACTCAGCGTCAGCTGGAAATCTACTCCATTGTAGAGGCCTGCCACGACTACGTGCTGGAGGTTGCCAAACCTGGCGTGAAATATATGGATGTTCACTTTGCCGTCTGTCGCATGATGACAGAGCGTCTGAAGGAACTGGGCCTCATGAAGGGCGACACCGACGAGGCCGTTCGTGCCGGTGCCCACGCCATGTTCCTGCCTCACGGACTGGGCCACATGATGGGAATGGATGTTCACGACATGGAAGGACTGGGCCAGATCTATGTCGGTTTCGACGACGAGACGCGTCCTAACCTCGAACAGTTTGGCACCAACTGCCTGCGCATGGGTCGCAAGTTGGAAGAGGGCTTTGTCGTTACTGACGAGCCAGGCATCTACTTCATCCCGGCACTCATCGACGAGTGGGAAGCCAGTGGTCACTGCAAAGAGTTCCTGTGTTTCGACAAAATCGAAACATACAAGGACTTTGGTGGCATCCGTATCGAGGACGACGTGCTCATTACCCGTGACGGCTGCCGCTTCCTGGGCGACAAGCGCATCCCCTATCACGTAAAAGAACTCGAAGCGTTCATGGCTTCCAACATTTCGAAATAACGTAATAACGATTAAATAACAACATGAAAAAACTAATGACTCTCGCGCTGCTGGCTCTTGTAGCCTTTGGCGCACAGGCAGAGGAAAAGAAAGACTCTGTCAACAACAAACCCGTATTTACAACGATTAAAGAAAACCCCATCACCAGCATCAAGGACCAGAACCGCTCAGGTACGTGCTGGGACTACTCCACCCTCTCCTTCTTTGAGGCTGAGATTCTGAAGGCTACTGGCAAGACCTATGACCTTGAAGAGTCGTTCGTGGCCAACAAGACCTATATGGACCGTGCCATCCAGGTGGTTCGCTTCCATGGTGACTGCCAGTTTTCACAGGGCGGTAGTGCAGAGGATGTGCTGGCTACTATGAAGACCCACGGTATTATCCCACAGGGCATCATGCCTTTCCCCGGCTCACTGTATGGTGACTCACTGAACAACTTCAACGAGTTCTTTAGCATCATGGAGCCTTACGTGGCCGCTATTGCCAAAAGCGATGCCAAGAAGATCTCTAACCAGTGGAAGGTCGGTCTGCAGGGCATCCTCGATGCTTATCTCGGCAAGTGCCCTGAGGAGTTCACCTACGAGGGCAAGAAGTACACTCCGAAGAGCTTCATGGCTTCGCTGGGCATCAACCTTGACGACTATGTCAGCATCACCTCTTACACGCACCATCCTTTCTACACCACCTTCGCTGTAGAGGTACAGGACAACTGGCGCTTCCCACAGTCTTACAATCTGCCGATGGACGAGATGATGAAAGTTATCGACAATGCCATCGACAAGGGCTATACCATTGCCTGGGGCGGCGACGTCTCTGAAGATGGTTTCACCCGCAAGGGTCTGGCATACGCTGTTGACGGCAAGGCTGCACAGAGCCTGCGCGGTAGCGACATGGCCAAGTGGCTGAAGCTGAACACCACCAAGAAGCGCGACATCATTGACTCGCTGGGCTGCACTGTTCCCGAGATCGTTCCCACCCAGGAGCTGCGTCAGGAGCGTTTCGACAACTGGGAGCTCACCGACGACCATGGCATGCTTATCTACGGTGTTGCCAAGGACCAGAACGGCAAGGAGTACTACATGGTGAAGAACTCATGGGGTGAGACGGGCGACTACAAAGGCATCTGGTACATGACCAAGGCATTCATCGCTGCTAACACCATGGACTTCCTCATCAACAAGAACGCTATCCCCAAGGACATCCGCAAGAAACTCGGACTATAGTCCTGCTGACAGCATATAACAGAATAGGAGGGAAACGCTATTGTTTCCCTCCTATTCTAATTACCAGCCTAATACGCATGCGTTATCACACTAATACGGTTCTATACTAGGCTAATACGCGTCTGTATTAGGCTAATAATTGATACTTATTAGGCTGAGTTAATAAAAAAATAACGAGCTAAAGTAGAACTTTGCTCGCTATCTTTTGATTTCGTTTGTGATTCCGGCGGGATTCAAACCCACAACCTTCTGATCCGTAGTCAGATGCTCTATTCAGTTGAGCTACGGAACCCTCTCTTGGCTCCTCTTCTTGTCCGACTTGCGCTAAACGCAGCGGTCGATTTCTGATTTGCGGGTGCAAAGGTACGGAGTTTTTTGCGAACCACCAAATATTTTGCAGACTTTTTTAAAAAAAAGTGCGTTGAAGGGGTGTTTTTATCAAAAAACGAGGCAATCAGGACAATCCACTAGGTATTTTAGAGGTCTTGTAAGAGGATATCGCGTGCATCGTGCAGGTAGGTACTGCGTAGTTCCATCGCCCTACCCCACTTCTCAGAGAAGAGATTGCTGACGTCGAGGTCAATCTTCCATGAGCCATGCGACTCCAGACGGTCAATCATCGTGCCCAGCGTGAGATTCTTGATGTCTTCAGCAGGCATGAAGCGTGAGATTTCTCCCTTCTCGTCGCTTGTTATCTCAATAATCAGTCCTGCAGCAATCTGTTCGTAGAGCAGGTCATTGACAATACGAATGGGGATGTTCGTCTCGCCGCTGATTTCCAGCGCAGTCAAGGGACGTTGTCCGTTGGCAAAACGCTTGCAGATGCGACTTATAATCAAGGCGTTGAGCAGCATCTTGTAACGATGACTGATTTCACCCGTATTGGCATCGTAGTCGTAGTAGTCGAGGTTCTGATTGGTGTAACACAGTTCGGCACCAAAGAGGCAGATGGTCCACGAGATCTGTACCCACAGCATGAACAACGGCAGGGCGGCAAATGAACCGTAGATGGCATTGTAGCTGGAGAGGAATATCTGCGAATGGATATAGAATATCTGCAATCCCTGCATGGCGAAACCAGCCAGAATGCCTGGGAATAAGGCATTGATAGGCTTGACATGCGTATTGGGCATGAAGATGTAGAGCGCCATGAACATGCCCGACATCAGTACGTATGGTATCAAGTCGATGAGGAAGCGTAGCGTGGGACCCAGCAACAGGAAGTCAGGCATGGAGTTGGCAATCGTTGCCATGAAGATGGAGATACCCGACGTGAGCACAATAATGATAGGAAAGAGGAAGAACATGGCCAGATAGTCCGTGAAGGTACGGAAGATGGAGCGAGGCTTCTTAACCTGCCAAATCTCGTTGAAGGCGTCCTCCACATTGCTGACCAGCATGAGTACCGTGTAGAGCATGAATATCAAACCGATACCCAGGAAGACGCCACTCTTGGTATGTACCAGATAGCTGTTGACGAAACCGATGATTACCTCTGCCACCTGTGGCTGTGACTCGAAGGCATCGCGGAACCACACCTCAATATACTTACTATAGCCAAAACCACGGGCAATGGCAAAGACCACAGCCGTGATGGGTACGATGGCCAGCAACGTGGAATAAGTCAGTGCCGAGGCTTTCTGCAACACACCTTTCGTGGTAAAGAAACGGATGGCCAGCAACAGCTTCTTGGCAATTTCCAACAACAGGAATTTTACAGGCGAGACATCTCCCTGATTGATTCTCCATATATCGGTCTGGAAGAACTTGATGATACTCTGCAGGTTGTTTTTAGGCATAGCAACATATTATTATAAAAGAAAGCAGAGCCCCTGTAAGCCGGGTCCTGTACCCCTTGCGGGGCGTCTGCCATTTATCTACTCCGCAGGTTACCCTACGGCTCTAGCATTCTACCCTCCATCGTGGCTTACGCCTCGGACGGACAGCCCTCAGCCGATGGTATACGCGAACTTGCAGCCTCCAGATGGAACAGCCCGACGATCACCCGCCGGCTGGTGGTCTCTTACACCACCTTCTCACCCTTACCCACGTATGGGCGGTCATTTTCTTCTCCCATATCCTACTGTCACCAATAGCTGGCACTTTCACCAGTGGAGCGTCCTATGCTGCCCGGACTTTCCTCTCGTGCCCCTATGGACACCAGCGACAGACCGTGGCTCTGCTTTCAGCGTGCAAAGGTACAAAAAAATCTTAAATATTAATCCTATTTCATAAAATATTCGTACCTTTGCACCCAATTTATAATAAGGTATATGGAATTAGCAAGTAAATACGACCCAAAAGAGGTCGAATCAAAATGGTATCAGTACTGGCTGGACAACAAGCTCTTTGCCAGTAAACCCGATGGACGTGAACCCTACACCATCGTTATCCCACCGCCCAATGTGACAGGTGTGCTGCACATGGGACACATGTTGAACAACACTATTCAGGACATCCTGGTGCGTCGTGCCCGCATGGAGGGCAAGAATGCCTGCTGGGTACCTGGCACCGACCATGCCTCTATTGCTACAGAGGCTAAAGTGGTGAAGAAACTCGCTGAGCAGGGCATCAAGAAGCGTGACCTGACCCGTGAGCAGTTCTTGAAGCACGCATGGGACTGGACTGACGAGCACGGCGGCATCATCCTGAAGCAGCTACGCCGTCTGGGTGCCAGCTGCGACTGGGATCGCACGGCATTCACCATGGATGAGAAGCGCTCTAAGAGCGTCATCAAGGTTTTCGTCGACCTTTACAACAAAGGACTCATCTATCGCGGTCTGCGCATGGTCAACTGGGACCCCAAGGCACTGACCGCCCTCTCTACTGAGGAGGTTATTTACAAGGAAGAGCAGAGTCATCTGTTCCACCTGAAGTATTATGTCGAGGGTAGCTGCGATGATATCGCAGCATACGAGAACCAAGAAGGAAATGTCATCCATAAAGACGACCGCGGCTACTACGCTGTCGTAGCCACCACGCGTCCTGAGACCATCATGGGTGATACCGCTATGTGTATCAACCCCAAGGACCCGAAGAACCAGTGGCTGAAGGGCAAGAAGGTGATTGTTCCGTTGGTGAACCGCGTGATTCCCGTTATCGAGGACCGCTACGTGGATATCGAGTTCGGTACGGGTTGCTTGAAGGTGACCCCTGCTCACGACACCAACGACTACATGCTGGGCAAGACCCACAACCTGGAGACCATCGATATCTTCAATGCTGATGGTACCATCTCTGAGCAGAGTCCGCTCTATGTCGGTATGGACCGCTTCGACTGCCGCAAGCAGATTGCCAAGGACCTGCAGGAAGCCGGTCTGATGGAGAAGATTGAGGACTACGTCAACAAGGTAGGCTATTCGGAGCGAAACCCCGACACCGCCATTGAGCCCCGTCTCTCGCTGCAGTGGTTCCTCAATATGCAGCACTTTGCTGACATCGCTCTGCCTCCCGTGCTCAATGGTGAATTGAAGTTCTATCCACAGAAATACGTGAACACCTATAAGAACTGGCTGGAGAACATCCAGGACTGGTGTATCTCTCGTCAGCTGTGGTGGGGTCACCGCATTCCTGCTTATTATTATAATGAGGAGGGCGACTTCGTTGTAGCCGAGACTCGCGAGAAGGCACTGAAGCTGGCACAGGAGAAGGATCCGAAGATTACGGATGCCGATCTGCGTCAGGAAGAGGATGCCCTTGACACATGGTTCTCATCATGGCTGTGGCCTATCTCGCTGTTTGATGGCATCAACAACCCTGGCAACGAGGAACTGAAATACTATTATCCCACCAATGTCCTCGTGACTGGTCCGGATATCATCTTCTTCTGGGTTTCACGAATGATTATGGCTGGCTACGAATATGTTGGCGATATGCCATTCAGAAGTGTTTACTTCACTGGTATCGTTCGCGACAAGCTGGGTCGTAAGATGTCGAAGTCATTAGGTAACAGTCCTGACCCCATCGAACTCATCGAGAAGTTCGGTGCAGACGGTGTGCGTATGGGTATGATGCTCTCTGCACCTGCCGGTAACGACATCCTCTTCGACGAGGCACTCTGCGAGCAGGGCCGTAACTTCAATAATAAGATCTGGAATGCTTTCCGTCTGGTTAAGGGTTGGAAGGTTGCTGAGATGCCACAGTCAGAGGCTGGCAAGATTGCTACCGCTTGGTTTGAGGCTAAGCTGAAGCAGACCAACGCTGAGGTGGACGACCTGTTCAAGAAGTATCGTATCTCTGAGGCCCTGATGGCTGTCTATAAGCTCTTCTGGGATGAGTTCTCCAGCTGGTACTTGGAGATGGTGAAGCCCGCCTACATCAATGGCGAGCCACAGCCCATTGATAAGCAGACCTACGAGAAGACGTTGGAGTTCTTCGAGATTCTGCTGAAGATGCTGCACCCCTTCATGCCGTTCATCACGGAGGAACTGTGGCAGCACCTCTATGACCGCAAGGATGGCGAAAGCATTATGCGCGACAAGTTGGAACTGCCCGCTCCTACTGAGGCTGACGACAAGCTGGCTAACGACATCGAAATCGTGAAGCAGATTGTCTCTGCCGTTCGTATGGTTCGCAATCAGAAGAACATCGCTCCTAAAGAACAGCTCCCGTTGCAGGCCGTTGCTCAGAACCGCTACGAGGCCTTCAACGCCGTCATCATGAAGATGGCCAACCTGAGCAGCATCGAGGTTGTTGCTGAGAAAGATGCCACCGCCAGTGCCTTCATGATTGGTACCGACGAGTTTGCCGTACCTCTGGGCAACATGATTGACGTGGATGCTGAAATCCAGAAGATGGAGGCTCAGCTGCAGCACCTGGAAGGTTTCCTGCAGGGTGTCCTGAAGAAGCTCTCCAACGAGCGTTTCGTCGCCAATGCCCCTGAGGCTGTTGTCACTATGGAGCGTAAGAAGCAGAGCGACTCTGAGGAGAAGATTGCTGCTCTCAAGGAGTCTATCGCTGCACTGAAAGCACAGAAATAAAAACATCAATAATGGCAGGAAGATTGCCATCAAGTGAGAAGAAAGAAAAGAACCCTACCGTCACATCCGGTAGGGTTCTTCTTTTAAGATAAGGGAGTGATCAGTTATTAACCGAACCACCCACGATGTCAAGCAACTCAGAGGTGATAGCCTGCTGGCGCGACTTGTTGTACTGCAGGTTCAGCTGGCGCAGTAGCTCGTCGGCATTGTCGGTAGCGGTCTGCATGGCCACCATGCGGGCGGCATGCTCAGAGGCTACGCTGTCGAGCAATGCGGTATAGAGCATCAGATGAGCCATCTTGGGCAACAGCTTCGACAGAACTGTATTCATGTCGGGCTCGACGATGAAGTTGTCGTTGAGCGGAGCCGTCTCACCCTCCTTAACCTCACGCTTGCGACGGTTCTTGCGCAGATAGTCCTGCGCCTTCTTCGTGGCAATGGTCGACGTCAGGTCACGCTCGTGGTCGCGTCCCAGCTCTGCCTCCAGGTCGATAGGCAGGAACTGCTTGTTGGTCAGGATCTGTGAGCCTGCCGACTTGAAGTGGTGGTAGAGAATTTCCACACGATCCACCTCGCCTTTGGCAAACTTCGTACCCAGCTCCATAGCCAACTCGATGCACTCATGAACATGAGGATGGTCAATCAGCGCAGCACGCTCACCATGAATGTCGTAGCCCAGCTTGCGCGCCTTCTCAGAGACTTTACGGCCAATGGGATAGACCTCTACACTACCCTTTCCTAACTCCTGCTCGTAGGCTTCAACGGTACGCTGCATCAACTTGATGACATTGGAATTGAAGCCACCACAGAGCGACGAGTTAGAAGAGAACACCACGAGGGCCACACGCTTGACGGGGCGCTCCTGGTCGAAGACGGTCTGTGCCTCGGCCTCTGCAGCCAGGAACGACTTGAGGATATGCTCCAGCATCGTCTCATAGGGCAGCATGTTCTGAATAGCCACCTGCGCATGGTGCAGCTTGGAGCTGGCCACCATCTTCATGGCAGACGTTATCTTGCGCGTGCTGTTGACTGAGGCGATACGGCCTTTAATTTCTTTCAGGCTTGGCATAGGCTCTTACTTCTTAAACGTTCCGGCAATGTCGGCCATTACAGCCTCTATCTTCTGAGTAGTAGCATCGTCAATCTTGCCTGCTGCCAGTGTCTCGATGACCTCAGGAGCTGACGAGCGCAGCTTGTCGAGGAACTGAGTCTGACACTCACGAACCTTATCGATGGGCACCTCACGCATCAGTCCGTGGACACCACAGTAAAGGATGGCCACCTGCTCGCCGACGGGCATAGGACTGTACTGAGGCTGGATGAGCAACTGGTTGTTCTTACGACCACGGTCGAGCGTCATTGCCGTCACAGCATCCATATCGCTGGAGAACTTAGAGAAGGCCTCCAACTCACGATACTGAGCCTGGTCAATCTTCAGGGTACCAGCCACCTTCTTCATGGACTTGATCTGTGCTGAACCACCCACACGAGATACCGAGATACCTACGTTGATGGCAGGACGGAAGCCCTGGTTGAAGAGGTCGGACTCCAGGAATATCTGACCGTCGGTAATAGAAATCACGTTCGTCGGGATGTATGCCGACACGTCACCAGCCTGTGTCTCGATGATAGGCAGAGCGGTGAGTGAGCCACCACCCTTTACATGACCCTTCATGCACTCGGGCAGGTCGTTCATCTGCTCAGCAACCTCCTGCTGTTCGTTCATCTTAGCAGCACGCTCCAGCAGACGAGAGTGCAGATAGAACACGTCGCCAGGATAAGCCTCACGACCAGAAGGACGACGCAGAATCAGCGATACCTCACGATAGGCGACAGCCTGCTTTGACAGGTCGTCGTAAACCACGAGTGCGGGCAGACCGCGATCGCGGAAGTACTCACCGATGGCAGCACCTGCAAACGGTGCGTAATACTGCATAGCTGCAGGATCGGCAGCAGTAGCAGCCACGATGATGGTGTATGGCATAGCGCCATGCTCCTTCAGCGTCTGCACAAGGTTTGCCACAGTACTGGCCTTCTGACCGATAGCGACATAGATACAGTATACGGGCTTGCCTGCCTCATAGAAACTCTTCTGGTTGATGATGGTATCAACGGCTATAGCCGTCTTACCTGTCTGGCGGTCACCGATGATAAGCTCACGCTGACCACGACCAATGGGAATCATCGAGTCGATAGCCTTCAGACCTGTCTGCAGCGGCTCCTTAACAGGCTGGCGATAGATAACACCAGGTGCCTTGCGGTCCAAGGGCATCTCGAAAGCGTCAGTGAGGTCGATGTCGCCCTTGCCGTCAACAGCCTGTCCCAGTGGATTAATGACACGGCCCAGCATGTTGTCGTTGACGCGGATAGAGGCGATGCGCTTGGTGCGCTTCACCACCATACCCTCCTTGATGCCTGACGTGGTACCCAGAAGCACACAACCGACGTTGTCTTCCTCTAGGTTCATCACGATAGCCATCGTGCCGTTCTCGAATTCGAGCAGCTCGTTGGCCTCGGCATTACGGAGTCCATAGATACGGGCTACACCATCACTAACGGTGAGTACGGTACCTACCTCGTCAAACTGCTCAGCATTCTGAATGCCCTTCAGCTGTTCAAGCAGCACCTGACTGACTTCGCTTGGTTTAATTTTATCTGACATTGTTTATTACTTTTTTAGTGTGTTAAGAATGTTGTTGAGTTTCGACTTGACACTAGCATCCATGCGATAGGTGTCATATTCGAGGATGAAGCCACCGATGATGTCGGGGTTCACCTCGGTCTCAAACTCCACAGTACCTTGAGTCTTGCTCTCCACCATCTGGCGCATCTTCTGTTCTGTCTCAACAGACACGCGGGCAGCGGTGGTGAGTTTACCACGGATGACGTTCTTCTGCTTACGGTAAAGCGTGACATACGAGTAGGCCATGAACTGGATCATGTTCTCGCGGTCTTCCTTCAGCACGAGGGCAATGAAGGTCTGCGTCAGCGTGCAGGACTTACCGCCGGCAGCGGTCTCCAACAGCATCTGCTTCTTGGCCTTGTCGAGCATGGGGTTGTCGATGGTCTGACGAAGCACGGGCACATCAGTGAAGCTCTTGCCCAGTGTCATCATCTCCTGATAGACCTGGTCTTCGAGCTTAGCATCCGTAGCGCTCTTCAAGAGTGCTCGTGCATACCTCGTAGAGATTACTCCAATATCCATACGCTTAATCTAATTGAGAATTGGAAATTGACAATTATTATTTAGCAGAGACTTCATCCAGCATGCGGTCTATTAAATCCATCTGCGACTTATCGTCCTTCAGATTCTTACGCAGAACCTTCTCGGCGATGTCAACACTAAGTGTAGCGACCTGTTGGCGAATATCGGCAATGGCGGCCTTTTTCTCCTGCTCGATGGCCATCTTGGCCTCGTCAAGCAATCGGGCACCCTCGCTGCGAGCTTTCGCCTGGGCCTGCTCTACTATAGCGTCGCGCGTCTCGGCAGCCTCTTTCAGTATCTGAGCCTGCTTTTCGCGAGCCTCCTGCAAGATGGATTCACCTTCCTTTTCAATGTTTGCCAGTCGCTCCTGAGCCTCGTGTGCCTTGCGAAGACTCTCGTCAATGTAACGGTTGCGCTCGTCCACCATATTGGTGATAGCGGGGAAACCGTACTTCGCCAGGATACCGAAGACCACCAAGAACGCCAGGAGCATCCAGAAAAGGAGTCCCAAGTCAGGCGTTAGGATTGCTGGTAATTGAGTGAAATCCATTTGCTATGAGATATTAGATCAAGAATGCACAAGCAGCAATAGCGAACAGAGCACAACCCTCTACGAAGGCTGATGTCAGAATCATCTGGGTGAAGATCTGTCCGGAAGCCTCCGGCTGGCGGGCGATAGCGTCAACGGCGCTGCCACCAATCTTACCAATACCCAAACCTGCACCAATAACAGCAATACCAGCTCCAATACCGCAGCCCAGCTGAGCCAGACCCTCGGCCAATAACAGTGATGTAATCATAATAGTTTAATGTTTTTAAATTGTTAATATTTTAATGTTTAATTTTTAATCTTTCATCTTAATACTCATGCTCCTTATGTGCCAGTCCGATGAATACGGCCGACAGCATAGTGAACACGTAGGCCTGCACAAAGGCTACCAACAGCTCAAGGGCGTTCATGAAGAGCAGCATGATGGCACTGAACAGATTCAGTCCCGTACCCATTGCCGTTCCCATGGTCCAGCCCAGGAAGATGACGCACGTGAAGGCCAATATCATAGCATGTCCTGCCATCATATTGGCAAAGAGACGGATCATCAGCGCGAAGGGCTTGGTGAAGACACCGAACAACTCAATGGCTGGCATGATGGGGATAGCCTTCAGGAAGAGGGGTACATCAGGCCAGAAGATGTCCTTCCAGTACTCACGGTTACCAAACAGGTTGACTGCCAGGAACGTACACAGTGCTAGGAAGAACGTAATATTGATATTACCCGTCACGTTGGAGCCACCGGGGAAGATAGGCAGCAGACCCAGCAAGTTGGTGAAGAAGATGAAGAAGAACACCGTCAGCAGGTAGGGAGCATACGGTCTGTAATGCTTCTCGCCTATCGACGACTTGATGACGTCATCATTGATCATCATTACCAACATCTCCATAGCACCTATGAAGCCACGCGGGGCGTTATCGGTCTTGTCATGCTTCTTGTACCAGCGTGCACAGCTGAGGAACACTGCCAGTAGCAGTGCCACAACAATCCATATCTGCAGGACGTTGCGCGTGATGCTAAGGTCAATGGGGCGCTCGACAGTACCATCGGCCATCCGTTCGTAAATCTTGCCATGAGCCTCTTCGTTGAAGAAGAAACCGTCAGGCAACGAATGAGCCGTACAGAAGTGCCACTCACCAGTCTCGCCACTACGTATAATAATAGGTAGTTCGAAACCGATGTGCTTGCCTCCGATGGTAGTGATATGCCACTCGTAAGCATCAGCCAAGTGCTCCAGCACAATCTCTGGGATGTTCAGCGCCTCGCCCTCTTCTTTCTGCTCATTGGCCATGAGCTGAAGGGGCACGAGTGCCAGCATCAGCAAGAGACATATTGACTTTAATTGTTTCATTTAATTCTTTGTCTATAAAAACGTTATACTCGTTTGGACATTCTCGAAAAGAAGATGCTGTGATGTATGAGCACTACCAAGTAGTAGACCATGAACACCAACAGGAACGTCACCATATCGGCACCTTTGGTTGCCCAGTAATAGATGCCTAATACGGCTAGAGCCAGCAAAAAACGGAATCCAGAGGTTCCTGTGAAGAAAGATGTCAAATAGTCCTTATGGCGTGTAACCACCCAGTACCATAGCCATCCGTCGGTGATGTAGAATAGGAACGTGAAAATATAGCCTACGGCAGAAGGGATCTGCCAGCTGTCAGCACCCCAAAATCTGATGGGAAGGAACAGCAGCCACGTCAGGAGGATCACCTGCATGGTGTATATTCTGGCTACATTTTTCAACTCACTCTGTGTCATTCCTCACGCAATTCTACACATACACTGACTACGTTCTTCTGCACCTCCACGAAACCGCCAATGATTTCCAGAGGAACACGCTCACCACTGGGCAGGGTGTAGACCACCTTACCCTTGTCGAGCGAGGAGATGATAGGCGCGTGGTTGGTCAGTATCTCGAACTGTCCCATGGAACCGGGTACGAGCACTCGCTCCACGTCACCCTCAAACTCTATCCTTTCAGGAGAAACTATCTTCAGCTTTAACATAGTTGACAGTTGATAGTTTACAATTAACCCTTTGCAGCCTCGAGCAGTCTCTTAGCCTTAGCCTTAGCGTCATCAATGGTACCTACGTTGAGGAATGCCTGTTCAGGCAGGTCGTCAACCTCACCGTCGAGAATGGCGTTGAAGCCTTTGATAGTCTCTTCAATGGGAACCATCACACCAGGCAGACCTGTAAACTGCTCAGCAACAGAGAACGGCTGGCTGAGGAAACGCTGTACACGACGTGCACGGTTTACCGTCAGTTTGTCCTCGTCAGAGAGCTCGTCCATACCCAGAATGGCGATGATGTCCTGCAACTCCTTATAACGCTGCAGAATCTCCTTCACGCGCTGAGCACAGTCGTAGTGAGCCTTGCCAACCACCAACGGATCGAGAATACGCGAGGTAGAACCCAGCGGGTCAACGGCAGGATAGATACCGAGCTCAGCAATCTTACGATCCAACACCGTGGTAGCATCCAGGTGGGTGAACGTGGTAGCAGGAGCAGGGTCTGTCAAGTCGTCGGCAGGCACATAGACAGCCTGTACAGAGGTGATAGAACCAGACTTCGTAGAGGTAATACGCTCTTGCATGGCACCCATCTCTGAGGCCAGCGTGGGCTGGTAACCTACTGCTGACGGCATACGGCCCAGCAGAGCGGACACCTCAGAACCGGCCTGTGTGAAACGGAAGATGTTGTCGATGAAGAACAGGATATCGGCAGCACCTCCATCCTTACCACCACCATCGCGGAAGCCCTCAGCAACCGTCAGACCCGACAGGGCAACAGAAGCACGTGCACCGGGAGGCTCGTTCATCTGACCATAGACAAGTGTGGCCTGACTCTTCTTCAATTCCTCAGGGTCAACGAGACTCAAATCCCACTTACCCTCGGCCATAGCCTCCTTGAACTTCTCACCATAGCGGATAACGCCCGACTCAATCATCTCACGGATCAGGTCGTTACCCTCACGGGTACGCTCTCCCACTCCTGCGAATACAGAGAAGCCGTTGTGTCCCTTAGCGATGTTGTTGATAAGCTCCATGATAAGCACCGTCTTACCCACACCGGCACCACCGAAGAGTCCAATCTTACCACCCTTCAGATAAGGCTCCAGCAGGTCGATGACCTTGATACCTGTTGCCAACACTTCCTTGGTGGTCGACAGCTCCTCAAACTTAGGAGCCTCGCGGTGGATGGGATATGCTCCCTGCATATCCAGCTGTTTCATACCGTCGATAGGCTGACCGATAACGTTCAGCATACGACCCTTAATCTGTTCGCCTGCGGGCATCACGATAGGTGAACCCATAGGCTGTGCCTCTAATCCACGCTGCAGACCGTCGGTGTTGTCCATAGCTACACAGCGTACGGTATCCTCACCGATGTGCTGTTGTACCTCGACAATCAACTGACTGCCATTAGGACGTTCAATCTTCAGAGCCTCGTGAATTTTAGGCAGCACTTTCTCAGCATCCAGTCCCTTGGTATCGAAATAAACGTCGATAACAGGACCGATGATCTGCGAAATGTGACCTGTAATTTGTGACATAAGCAGTATTTGTTTGATATTAATTTATTGTTGTTTCGGTAATAGTGATTGCAAAGATAGTAAAAAAATGGCAATAAAAAAACATTTCCGATAAAAAAAATCGAAAATGCTTATATTTTCTCTATTTTAGAACATTCTTAGAGCGCCATCATGTTTACCTCCAACCATAATACGATATATCCCAACAGAAAACCTAACAGCACCTTAGGCGTCATGTGCTTGATATACCATCCCAGGCTGACATGTTCTGCACGCATCAACGCCAAACCGCAGACGCTGCCAACTGACAACAGACAACCGCCCACAGCTGTCGTGTAGGCGATAATGCCCCAATAAGCACCGTTAGTCATCATGCCACCAGCACCTACGTTGTAGAGCGAGAGATTAGAAATAGCTATGGTAAACGAGTCGATGATGCTGCTCAGGAAACCGGCAAGGATACCTATCAGCCAAACGTCAGGGATATAGGTATCGAACCAGTCGGCCACGTCACCCCATACGCCCGTTTCTGTTACCACACCCATGCCGAGCATGATACCTGTCACGAAAAGCAGTTGCTGGAAACCACCGTACTGTAGTGATACTGGCACGCGGCGCCCTGTCATCTGGTCTGCACCTATCAGCTTACGGTTGAAGGCTTCATTGACAACCCACAGCACGCTAAGCACGCAGAGAGCGCCCAGGAACGGAGCCAGTTTGGTAATGTTATGGAACGTTGGAATGAACCACAGACCACCAATACCCACGAAGAGCATCACAACACGCTGCCAGCGGTTCAGACGAGTCTCATCGCCACGATACGGAGAAGCGATCCATGCAGTATCCAGTCGGTCTGGCAATTCGCGACTTACAAGATAGGTGGGTACTATCCATGCCAACAGGGCAGGCAGTCCTAGGTATGCTGAGAAACGAGTAGCCGTAACAGCACCGTTGCCCCAAAGTATCAGTCCTATAGGGTCTCCTATCACCGTAAAGCATCCACCACAGCATGCAGCCAGCACGATAGCTGAACCCACATACATGCGCTGTCGGGAGTTTTGTAGGATGTTATGCATAATAACCAGCATCATCGTTGCCGTTGTCAGGTTGTCGAGGTTTGCCGAGAGGAAAAACGTAACGGCCGTGATGCTCCACAACAGACGCTTGCTGTTGCGCGTACGAATCCATTCGGTAATGAAGTCGAAACAACCGTTGTTACTGAGCAGTTCCACGATAGACATCGTAGCCAGCAGGAACAGCACGATGGCTGCTGCCTTACCGACATACTTCAAGAATACATGGTCATAAATGAACCACTTCACCTTATCGCTGTCGGGTTCGCTACTGCCCAGCCACTCGATATACTCCGCAGGATGCTGCGCCATTACGAAGTCAGCACCCCAGCAGACATATACCACCCAGCCAATGGTTCCGAGGAACATGGCGATGGCTGCTTTGTTGACTCCCGTCAAATGACCTGTTGCTATAAGCAGATAGGCCAAGAGGAGCATGGTAACGATAATGAGAGTCATAGACTAGTTGAAAATTGAGCGTTGAAAGTTATTTCTTTGTTTCAGGAACGGCATAGCGAGCACCTGCCTCACGAACCAAGCGACGGGCAAAGCTCTGGGGATAGCCTGGACGCTTGACGGTTGCACCCAATCCATGCTTACTACGGGTAAAGACACCATTCTCGTCAGGCTTCACAGCCATATCATTATATTTTACTATCAGATAGAAGGCCAACTGCTTCCAACGTGCCAACATCTGCTGAGCCTGACGGACGCTATAGTCGTTGAGAAAACGCTGCATCTGGGCAGGTTCCATGTCCTTTGCCTGAGCCTCGATAGTGGGCTGCTGTGTCAGATATGACTGCTGCAGCGAGTCGCGCACCTCTTTTAATGATGGGAACAAGGTTGCATAACGGGGGTACACCATATTGCTGACCCAGTTCTCCACCCAGTAAGCATTCTTGTCGCTGAAGTTCAACTCGTCAGCACCCGGAGTGTTATAGCACTCAGGCAGGACTGTCATGGAACAATAGATTGGCGTATAGGCAACCATATTGCAGTCATCATTGCCAAACCAGAAGCAGCCACCCATCTCACGGGGCAACCACGAGCGCATCTGTGAAACGAAGGTCCATGCAGTCTGCTGAGTAGAGGTCGGACGTTCATTGAAATACTTCTTGCCATCTACCTCGAAATAAAGTGGTGTAGGACGGTAAGGCATCTGCCAGATACCACCACCAATGTCAGTAGAGTCGATGGCCAACGGGGTTCCTTCATAATGATCACGCATGTCATTCATAATGTCAGCAACACTCAGTTTCTTGACAGGAACAACCCACAACGGCATATCCTCAGCATCAGGATCTATACCCAATGCCCAGGGCAGATAGTGGTCCATACCCTTCACGTGGTGGTTGAAGAAGCTCCACACACGGGCTTCACACATGCGACGTCCAGAGAAATCGGGGGCAGCATACGCCATCTTCCATGAGAACTCGTCGTCTCTACCACTGAACCATCCCATCTTGCGAGCATACTTGATGACGTTCTTCGAGTAGAGCACGTTCTCCTTGTCTTTCAAGGGGAACACACCGATACGGCTTTGGTTAGCATGTCCACAAATAGCATTGTCGGGAATACGACGAGCTACCCATACGACACGTTCCTTTGACTGATTACGGTCGGGGCCACATCCCTGCATCTCCATAATCCACGCCTCGTTGGGGTCACAGATGGTGAAAGTCTCACCCTCTGAGCAGTAGCCGTACTGCTCGACAAGAGATGTCATTATCTGGATGGCTTCACGAGCAGTCTTTGAACGTTGCAAACCAATATATATCAATGAGCCATAATCAATTACACCGGTTGAGTCAACCATTTCCTCACGACCACCATAAGTCGTTTCACCAATAGTCACCTGCCACTCATTGATGTTGCCCACCACATTGTAGGTCTCCTCAGCCTCAGGAATCTCACCTAAATATTTATTAGTGTCCCACTCATAAATCTTACGCATATCACCCTTCTGGTGCTTAGCAGCAGGATAGTGATATAACCGCATAAAGGCACCATACGAATCAGCATTATACGAGCAGATAACGGAGCCGTCAACCGAAGCCTTCTTGCCCACGATGAAGTTTGTACATGCCATAGCATTACCCATTGCCAACAGACAATAAACTACAGCCGAAATTAATAGTCGTTTCATATTTATTTTGCTTTTTGGTTCTTTCTGGAGTGCAAAGTTAGCAGAAATTTTCGATATAAATGAAAAAAATGACAATTTCTTTGGTTTTTTGCTCACTTATTAGTACTTTTGTCGCGCCAATGGAGCAATCCCCGGTTGTTCAGGGGTACCGTCGGCAAGATAAATTGCATAGAAATATGAAAGTACTGAAATTCGGCGGAACGTCCGTAGGTTCCGTAAAAAGCATTCTTAGCTTGAAAAAAATTGTGGAGACAGAGGCTCGGACGCAACCTGTCGTAGTAGTAGTAAGTGCACTGAACGGCATCACCGACAAACTGATCGCCACATCACAGATGGCCAAGCAAGGCGACGACCACTATCGTGAAGAATTCGACGCGATGGTAACCCGCCACCACCAAATGATCGAGGCCATCATTACGGATGAAAAAAAGCGCATTGACTTATTTAATAATGTAGACCAGCTCTTCGACCAATTGAAGAGTATCTACTACGGTGTATACCTCATTCACGACCTGTCGGAGAAGACAGAGGACACCATCGTCAGCTATGGTGAGCGTCTTAGTTCGCACATCGTGGCAGCCATGGTAAAGAACGGTGTTCGCATGAACAGCCGCGACTTTATCCGTACGGAAAAGAAGCAGGGTCAGCACGTCATCGATGCTGAGCTGACTACGCAGTTGGTGAAGGAGGCCTTCAGTAACATTGGTTACGATCCAACCGCAGCAAACAAGGTCTATGTAGTTCCTGGCTTCATTGCCCGCGACAGCGACAGCAACGAGACGACGAATCTCGGTCGTGGTGGTTCTGACTACACAGCATCCATCATTGCCGCTGTGCTCAATGCCGAGGTATTGGAAATCTGGACAGACGTAGATGGTTTCATGACTGCCGATCCAAAGGTAATTAAGACGGCCTATACCATCAACGAGCTCTCTTACGTAGAGGCCATGGAGCTCTGCAATTTTGGTGCAAAGGTCATCTATCCTCCGACGATTTATCCCGTCTGTGTCAAGAATATACCTATTAAGGTAAAGAACACCTTCAATCCCGAACATCCAGGTACGCTCATCAAAGCCAAGATTGAGAACGACCAGAAGCCCATCAAGGGCATCTCCAGCATCAAGGGTACCTCGCTGATTACCGTTACCGGTCTGTCCATGGTGGGTGTCATTGGTGTGAACCGTCGCATCTTCACCACCTTGGCCAACAAGGGAATCTCTGTGTTCATGGTATCGCAGGCCTCTTCTGAGAACTCCACCTCTATTGGTGTGCGCGATGAGGATGCAGCTGCAGCCGTTGAAGTGCTGAATGCAGAGTTTGCCAAGGAGATTGAGACGGGCGCCATGTTCCCCATGCAGGTAGAGAGCGGTTTGGCTACTATCGCCATCGTGGGTGAGAACATGAAGCAGACGCCAGGCATTGCCGGTAAGCTGTTTGGCACATTGGGACGTTCAGGTATCAGCGTTATTGCCTGTGCTCAGGGTGCCTCTGAGACAAACATCTCATTTGTTGTTGACGGCAAGTTCCTGCGAAAGTCCCTTAACGTGCTGCACGACTCGTTCTTCCTGTCAGAATACAAGGTGCTCAACATCTTCATCTGCGGTATCGGTACTGTGGGTGGCATGCTGCTCGAACAGATTCGTACCCAGCAGCAGTTTCTCATGCAATCGCGCCGTCTGAAGCTCAACGTTGTCGGCATCTCTGATGTCCAGAACTTCGTACTCGACCGCGACGGCATCGACCTTGACAACTACGAGAAGATTCTGCGTGCTGGTTTTGCTGCCAATACGGAGCACATGCGCGACGAAATTGTGAAGATGAACATCTTCAACAGCGTCTTCGTCGACTGTACCGCCAGCAAGCAGATTGCATCGCTCTACCAGACATTCCTGGAGCATAACATATCCGTCGTTGCAGCCAATAAGATTGCAGCTTCTAGCGACTACGACAGCTATCTGAAGCTGAAGCAGACGGCTCGCGACAAGGGTGTATGGTTCCGCTACGAGACCAACGTTGGTGCTGGTCTGCCCATTATCGGTACCATCAATGACCTGTGCAACTCTGGTGATAAGATTCTGAAGATTGAGGCTATCCTCTCTGGTACCTTGAACTTCATCTTCAACGAGATAGCTGCCGAGGTGCCCTTCTCTGAGACTGTGAAGCGTGCCAAAGAACAGCGCTACTCTGAGCCCGACCCACGCATCGACCTCAGTGGCACCGATGTTATCCGCAAACTGGTCATCCTGACTCGTGAGGCAGGCTACAAGGTAGAGCAGGCTGACGTCGAGAAACACCTCTTCGTACCCGACAGCTACTTCGAAGGATCTATCGAAGACTTCTGGGCTAAGCTGCCTGAGCTGGACGCCGACTTCGAGAAGCGCCGCAAGGTGCTGGATGCCGAGAACAAGCGCTGGCGCTTTGTGGCAACAATGGAGGCAGACGAGCAGAACCCCTCATCGTTCAAGACGAGTGTGGCTTTGAAGGAGGTTCCTTACGGTCATCCGTTCTATGGCCTCGAAGGTTCTAACAACATCGTGCTGCTGACCACCGAGCGTTATAAGGAGTACCCCATGCTCATTCAGGGCTATGGTGCCGGTGCTGCCGTTACTGCTGCTGGTGTGTTTGCCAATATCATGTCAATCGCTAACATTTAATGCCTACCCTAACCCCTCCCTAAAGGGAGGGGCTTTTCGATAACGCACATGAAACGAATTATTATTCTGGGCGACGGAATGGCCGACCTGCCAGTAGAAAGACTTGGTGGGAAGACATTACTGCAATATGCCCATAAGCCCATGATGGACCAGTTGGCACGCGAGGGTCGCTGCGGCAGACTGGTAACAGTTCCTGAGGGTTTCCCCCCTGGTTCTGAGGTGGCCAACACCGCCATCCTTGGCTACGATTTAAATAAGGTGTATGAAGGTCGCGGACCCTTGGAGGCTGCATCGATAGGCTATGAAATGGCTGACGATGATTTTGCCATTCGCTGTAATATCATAACCCTCGAAGATGGTAAGATTATTACGCACAATGGTGGCAACCTGGAGACAGAAGATGCCCGCGTGCTGATAGATTACCTGAACGAGCACCTCGCCAAGCCCATCAACGAGCGTGAGGGTTGCGAGCGCATCAAATTCATCTGCGGTATTCAGTACCGCCATCTGCTGGTCATCAAGGGTGGCAACAAGCACATCGTCTGTGCACCACCCCACGACCATCCCAACGAAGAGTGGCGTAGCCTGCTGGCCAAGGCAGAAAGCGCGGTCAGCAATTCCGTCGCTGACGCAAAGCGTCTCTCTGCACAGCAAACCGCCGACCTCCTCAACGAACTCATTCTGAAGTCACAGGAACTGCTGGCTAAGCATCCCTACAATCTGGCTAAAGCAGCCATAGGCGAGCGCCAAGCCAACAGCATCTGGCCCTGGAGTGGCGGCTATCGTCCCTCCATGCAGACGCTGATGGAGCAGTACCCAGAGGTGAAGTCTGGTGCCGTCATCTCTGCTGTGGACCTCATTCAAGGCATTGGCAAATATGCCGGCCTGCGCATCATCAAAGTGCCCGGTGCTACAGGTCTGGCCGATACCAACTACGAGGGCAAGGCTCAGGCAGCCATCGAGGCATTGGAGAAAGACGACTTCGTCTTTGTTCATGTAGAGGCCAGCGATGAGGCGGGTCACGATGGCGACCTCGAACTGAAGCTGAAGACCATCGAGTATCTGGACCAGCGACTGATAGCCCCTATATATAATAAGGTGAAGGACTGGCAGGAGAATGTCTGCATAGCCGTACTGCCCGACCACCTGACACCTGTGGAGCAGCGCATCCACGTCGGTCAACCCGTACCTTTTCTCATCTGGCATCGGGGCATTGAGGCTGACTGCGTGCAGCAATACGACGAGGTATCTTGCGTCAGCGGCTCATTCGGCTTGCTGAAACTCGACGAATTCATGAAAACATTTATGAGCTTATGAAATATTACAGCACAAACGGTAAAGCACCACTGGCCAATCTGGAGAAGGCCGTAGTGAAAGGACTGGCAGAAGACCGCGGTCTCTATATGCCGGAAGAAATATACAAATTGCCCAAGGCATTCTTCGACGACATGAAGGGCATGTCGTTCCAGGACATTGCCTATAACGTGGCCAGCAACTTCTTTGGCGAGGATGTCGATGAAGATGCGCTGCAAGACTTGGTCTTCGACACGCTGTCCTTCGACTGCCCTATCATCAAGGTAGAGGATAACATCTATTCCTTGGAACTCTTCCACGGTCCTACCCTCGCCTTCAAGGATGTCGGCGCACGCTTCATGGCTCGCCTGCTCCAATACTTTATTAAGAGAGAGGGACAGAAAGAGCAAGTCAACGTGCTGGTAGCCACCAGCGGCGATACAGGTTCTGCCGTAGCCAACGGTTTCCTCGGCGTGGAGGGCATCCATGTCTATGTGCTCTACCCCAAGGGCAAGGTCAGCCCCATTCAGGAGTGCCAGTTTACCACACTGGGCAAGAACATCACAGCCATTGAGGTCGACGGTGTCTTCGACGACTGCCAGGCGCTGGTAAAGTCGGCCTTCATGGATGAAGAGCTGAACAAACACATGAAGCTGACTTCTGCCAACAGCATCAACGTTGCACGTTTCCTGCCACAGGCATTCTACTACTTTAATGCCGTTGCCCGCCTTTCAGCCCTCGGACATCAGACATCAGACATCGTGATGTGCGTGCCCAGCGGCAACTTCGGCAACATCTGTGCTGCCTTGTTTGGCCACGAGATGGGTCTGCCTATTTCGCGTTTCATTGCTGCCAACAATGCCAACGACGTGTTCTACGAGTACCTGCAGACTGGCCAGTACAATCCGCGTCCGTCAGTACAGACACTGGCCAACGCGATGGATGTCGGAGACCCCAGCAACTTCGCTCGCATCTACGACCTCTATGGAAAGAGTCATGAGAAAATTAGCTCGCTCATCAGCGGTGCCACCTATAGCGACGAGCAAATCAGCGAGACCATGCGCCAGTGCTATAAGGAGACAGGGTACATCCTCGATCCGCACGGAGCATGTGGCTACCAAGCTCTCAAGGACGGACTGAAACCTGGCGAGGTCGGCATCTTCTGTGAAACCGCCCACCCTGCTAAGTTCAAGGAAAAGGTGGACGCTATCCTCGGCATAGACATTGAGATTCCAGAGCGTCTGCAGACCTTCATGAAAGGTCAGAAGCAGAGCGTTCCTATGTCGAAGGACTTCGCTGACTTCAAGGCCTACTTGATGCAGCAAGACTAAGATTACATTCCTGGTCGACGAATGGTCAGCAGGATGGCTTCTGGATATGTGGTTGAAAATGTAGTTGCGTTTTCAACCACACATGCTAAATAGCCTCCCCCACCTGCTCCAGACATCTTATAGGCCAGCACAAGATTCTCATATTTCTTGATATAGTCAGGCACACAGCCCTGAACCATTGCAGGGAACATGGCTACCTGTGCGTGGAAACTGTCGGCATAGGCTTGGGCAAAGGCAGGGAGATTACGTTCAAGGATAGCCTGCCAACAGTCGTCTGCAGCCTTGGCCAACGCCTTGACCTTCGTCTCCGTGATATCCTTACCTGCTAAGACGTTACACCCCTGCTGACGTGGTTCCATGGGAATCATAACCAGATGCTGCTCCAGCCATGTGAGCACCTCTTCGTCGTAGCAGGTCTCAATCTTCTCAGGCCAGAACCTATTATTATAATAGTGCCGACAAAGACCAGGAATGCAGATGCCGATGGAGTCTTGTGCACCACTGACGATACCGTCCGAGCGCTCTGGGTCGTTCTCAAAACAGAACACGAGTTTGGCGAGCGTCTCAGGATCCATGTTCGGTAACTGGTAAGGCCATATTTTCTTAATCATATTGCGCGTACTGGTACTCAGTCCACAACGATCACGAATGTCGAACGTAGGTTCCAGGGAGATGGTGATGGCCCACCCTGGTGCTAAGCACGACACGTAGGGCTGGTCAATCCACGTTCCAGCCAAATCGAGACGCGTGGGAATCTGTGACTCACTCTTCTTCAAATCCGTAGAAGAGCGTGCCTTCAATCCCTGCTGAGGCACACGTTCCAAGACAACATACTCCATGCCACGCTCCTCGCAGACACGCCGTTTGTCGTCGTTGCCTCCATCGCTGTTAACCACCAAGATGTCGGGCTTCACGATGTCAAGCGTAGGCAGAAAATCGAGAATGCCACTACCTTGGTTGATATACGCATCTTTCACGTAACGAATGCTCTTCACCATGAACAATCTCTCCTGCTCAGAGTAGATGGTCTTATGATGCTTGTAGCCCTCGATGGTCTTGTCGGAACCAATGCCGACATATAACTCACCATATTGTGCTGCCTGTCGGAAGAACTCTACGTGTCCACTGTGCAACAGGTCATAACATCCTGACACAAAGACTTTTTTCATGCTTTCCTCGATGCAAACTGTGCGTAGAACATAATAACCAAGAAACAGCCGAAGGGCACGAAATAGCTCATATTGATGCCAGCTGCATCACTGACAACACCCTGCAGAGGCGTCAGCAAAGCACCACCCAGAATGGCCATAATCAGACCACTGGCACCAATCTTCGTATCATCGGCATGCTCACTCTGCGAGACAGCACCCAGCGCGATACCATAGATGGTTGGGAACATCAAACTCATAAAGATGCTGATGAGTACCAGCGACACCACGCACGTCCAGCCCTCAGCCAGTATAACGCCCAGCGTACACAGGGCACTCAGCACACCACCCACAAACAACAGGTGAGCAGGCGTGATGAACTTCATCAACCAGGTATAGACAAACCTGGAAGCACAGAAACCAATAATAGAAATGAGATAGAGCGTAGCAGCCTCTGACTCCACATGACCCAGTTCCTTCATGACCAAACGGATGGTGAAGCTCCAGACGCAGATTTGTGCACCCACATAGAAGAACTGTGCCACGACACCCCAAGCATAAAGTTTGTTGTGCAAGAGACGACGGAACGTAGCTCCTAGCGTGTCCTTTCCTGCGTCATCCTTGCCCTCCGGCATACGTGCAAACAGCATGACCAGCATAATCACCAACAGCACGCCACCTACAAAGGCATAGGTACCACTGACGCTATAGAGCGAGATGTCCTGCAAAATGAAAAACTTGCTGATGAGGATGCCTGCGATGGAACCGATGGGGTTGAAACTCTGCGCGATGTTCAGACGACGCGTGGCTGTCTCAGTACTACCCATTGCCATGATGTACGGATTGGCAGTAGTCTCCAGTACCGAACAACCCGACGCCATGATGTAGATGGCTATCAGGTAGAAGGCGTAACTCTCGGCCCAAGCGGCAGGGAGAAACAGAATGGCACCAGCAGCATACATGCACAGACCCAGAATGACACCACTCTTGTAGTTGTGCTTACGAATGAACAGCGCTGCAGGCAGTGCCAGACAGAAATAGGCACCATAGAAAGCCATCTGGATGAAACTGGTCTGTGTGTCGCTCATCTGCATAATCTTGCGGAAGGCGGCCAGCAGCGTATCGGTCATGTTGTTGGCCAGTCCCCAGAGCGCAAAGAGGCTCGTGACCAGCACGAAAGGCAGCAGGTATTTACGTTCTATTACTTTCATTTTTTGTTTGGTTACTTAGAAGAAACCCCTCCGAAACTGGAGGGGTTTCTGGTTTTTGATTGACCTTGCGGTATTACAGGTTCAGGCTCTTCTTGATAGCCTCAATCTTCTGCTCAGCAGCCTTCATGCAGCGCTCATAGTCGGCAGCAGACTTGAATGAAGGATCCTTGACCTCAGTATAGAACTTGATCTTTGGCTCTGTGCCTGAAGGACGTACGCTGACCTTGGTACCATCCTCGCAGAACCACTGCAGCACGTTGCTCGTTGCAGGCATGTCAATCTTGCCCTTGTTACCCTGAGCATCGGTGCACTCCAGCGACTGGAAGTCCTTAGAGAGACAGATCTTAGAACCACCCAGATCCTTGGGAGGATTGTTGCGGTAGTCAATCATCATCTGCTTAATCTCGTCGGCACCCGACTTACCTGGGCGAACAACATTGATGGTCACCTCGCGAGAGAATCCGTACTCAGCATAGATGTTCATCAGCAGGTCGTAGAGCGTCATGCCGTTGTCGCGAGCCCATGCAGCAATCTCGCAAATCAAGCAGATAGATGCGGGGGAGTCCTTATCGCGTACCTTATCGAATGGCAGGAAGCCGAACGACTCCTCACCACCACCGATATACTTCTTCTTGCCCTCGTTGACGCGAATCTCGTTGGCAATCCACTTGAAGCCTGTGTAGCAGTCCTTCAGTTCCACACCGTTCTTCTTGGCTATCTCGGCAATCACTTCGGTGGTCACGATGGTCTTTACCAGGAACTCGTTGCCCTTCAGTTGGCCGAGCTTCTTCTTGTTGGCAATGATATACCAAGAGAACATCATACAGGTCTGGTTACCGTTCAGAATCTCCCACTCGCCCTTGCTGTTGCGGCAGACAATAGCCAGACGGTCAGCATCAGGGTCAGAAGCGATGACGAGGTCGGCATTCAGACGGGTACCGAGCTTCATACCCAAGGTCATAGCCTCGGCATTCTCCGGGTTCGGGCTGACAACGGTTGGGAAATTACCGTCGATAACCATCTGCTCAGGAACGACATGGATGTTCTGGAAGCCCCAAGAGCGCAGAGCCATCGGGATGATGACGCGACCTGTGCCGTGCATCGGTGAATAGACGATGTTGAGGTCTTTCTGGCGGAGGATGACATCCTGGTCAACCATAGCCTCCTTGACAGCCTGGATGTAGTCCCAGTCCATCTCACCACCAATAGGAATAATGAGTTCCTTGTTACCCTCGAACTTCACGTCGCTGATCTTCACCTTCTCTACCTCGGCGATGATACCAACATCGTGTGGTGCCAGCACCTGAGCACCATCGTCCCAATATGCCTTATAGCCATTGTACTCGCGGGGATTGTGGCTGGCGGTAACGTTGACACCTGCCTGGCAGCCGAGATGGCGGATGGCGTAAGAAATCTCCGGTGTAGGACGCAAGCTCTCAAACAGGTACACCTTGATGCCGTTAGCTGAGAAAATGTCAGCAACAGACTCTGCGAACATACGTCCGTTGTTGCGGCAGTCGTGACCTACCACTACTGAGCACTGTTTGCCTGGGAATGCTTTCAGAATGTAGTTGGCAAAACCTTGTGTGGCCATACCGACAATATACTTATTCATACGGTTGGTACCGGCACCCATGATGCCACGCAGTCCACCCGTACCAAATTCCAGGTCACGATAGAAAGCATCAATCAGGTCTGACTTGTCAGCATTGTCCAACATAGCCTGAACTTCCTTACGAGTCTCCTCATCAAAGGCGGGAGAGAGCCATTCCTTTGCACGTGCCTCGCACTGAGCAATTAGTTGAGCGTTGTTTTCCATAAAATCCTATGTTTTAAGATTAGTAACATATATAATACGCAAAGATACTGATTTATTTTCGAAATCAGTATCTTTAGTCTGTATTTTTTACATTTTTTATTATTTCCCTACTGTTGCTTCATCAGTCGGTCTATCTCCTCAAACTGTTTACCTTTGTTCAGATGGAGATAAATACGATAGAGTGCAGGGCCCCAACGCTGGATATCGTCAGGCATCAACTCACGGTATTTTTCCATCATCGGCTTGGCATCGGTATATAGTTTTGTCAACTGCTGACGATACTTGCGTGGTTGGTTAAGCTGTTCTAACGATAGTGCCTCATTGAGGTAACAGGTGGCGATATTGAAATAAGGTTCTGCCTGTTCGTCGTTAAGGAGTATTATCTGACGGCTCACCTCAATGCACTCGCTATATTTGTTCATGTTAAGCAACGCTATGGACTTCGCCATCAGGAAGAGTGTATTGTTGGGATAATGCGCCAATCCCTGCTCTGCCAGTTCCAGCACTTTGTCATTATTTCCCTGTTCCTTGTAGAAGTCAGCCAGACGTGGGAAGAAGTATGGATAGGTAGGGAACAACTTGTAGCCAAGGGTGAGCGTCTTCAGGTATTCCTTTTGGTTCTTCTGCAGGTGATAGGCCTCACACATGTAGTGAAGTACGAATTTCGACTTGTCTCGGTCGGTAAGTGCCAGTTGGCTGTACTTCAATGTCATCTTCGGGTCTTTCAGTTTGAAACCGCAAAACGTAGCCCAATAAGCAGCCTGTGGTATCAACTTGTCACTCTCTAAGTATTTGTAGTCCGAGAACAATGGCTGATGAGCAGCACCAATGTAGAGGTCGAAATATTTGAAAGCCGTTTGGTAGTCCTCACGACGCACCTGATAGGTGCCACCGTAATAAAGATTGGGACGCAACTGGTTGAGCTGCTCAGCATGTGACTTACGGTATTCAAGTTTCACACGACCTTTCTCGTCGGGCTGCATATCGAGTGAGTCAAGTGCCTCGGCAACGACATACATGCGCTGGGTAATATTGAAGAAAGCTGCAGTATCGTAGGCCTGCTTCAGATAGAGTTTCTCGTTAGCCTGCGCATATTGACCACTGACGGCATCATACCATGTGGCATATACCTTTATATTTGTGCGATGATTGGGATTGGCCAAGAGACCTGTCATCAGTTTCTCAGCCTTGTCATAGTCTTTGCCGCTCTTGATATAAGACCGTGCCTGAGAGAGCTCTTTCTTTTGAGCCCACAGGCACGGTGTTATCATAGTCAAGAGAAGCAGAATCAGTTTCTGTTTCTGTGTCATTCAAAAATTAATTACTAATTGCTTATAGCCAAAAGCTAGCAGCGATTATCTATCAGCTTCTGCAGCCTTCGTACGGGGATCGTCCTCGCCATACAGACCGTAGTAAGCCTGATAGCGGTTATATCCCCAGTTAGCCATCTGCTTGTCGGGATCCAGCTCCTTAGCCTTGTCGAAAGCATCAATAGCCTGCTTGTAATAGTCCTTACTCTTGGCACTATCCTCAGTAGTAGCAGCCAGTGAACTCAGGCAGATGCCTAAGTAAGTATAAATGACTGCGTTATCGGGTCTAGCAGCAGCAGCCTTTTTCAACCACTCTGCACCCTTCTCAGCATTGTTCTCGCCCATTGCCATCAGACCCTTGTTGGCCAGTGCAGCAAAACTGTTGGGATACTTAGCAAGGTGATTGTCGAGCAGTGCGTTCTGAGCTGCCTTGTCGCGAGCGCCATCATACATGCTATACAATGCGTCGAGCAGAGCGTCGTTCTCAGGATCTGCCTCATAGAGTGCCTTCAGTCTGTTAGTAGCAGCAACAGAGTCAGCATGGCTGGTCAGACCAGTACGAATGTAGTAGAGCTGGGTGGCCAAAGCATCCTTCTCCTGAGTAGGATCCTTCTTAGCAATGGCAATGTAACGATCACCACGATCCATATCCTTTGCCTCGTAAGCATAACGACCAGAGAAGAGAGCTACCTGTCCGAAATACTCCTTCTCAGGCTCATGGTTCTGAGCATCGAAGAGCGGATTGGTACCAGAGTCAACAAAGGCACCCCAGTACTTCAGGGCCAGCGTCTTTGTCTCGTTGTGAGCCTGCTCTTGACCGATATTCACCAAGTGTGAACGAACAGCCCAGATACGAGCAGCGTTCTTCTCGGCAAACTTAGGATCAATCTTACCCTTGGCATTGGGCAGCTGGTCATATTTGTTACACTCGATAGCATCGTAGATAGCATCGCAGATAGCATCAGCCAGTCCCAAAGTGTCGTAAGGCACGATCTCGTTAGCAGCACGACCCATCTGCATACCAAGCTGATTCTCAGCGATGATAGACGTCTGCTTAACGACTTTGTTCATGGCGAGGTCTACCAGATGATTGTAAGCCTTGGCTTTCTCAGCATCATTGGTCATCTGACCAATGTTCTGTTTCAGCAGCTGAGCTGCCTCGGCATAGTTCTTTGACTTCGTAACTGCCTTGAGGGCGTCGCTGTCACCGGCAAAGGCGGTAGCACTGGCTACCATCATCATTGCCATCATCATCATTTTTTTCATAAGTCTTTAATTTTGGTTATACGTTTATTCTTCATTGGTTTCTATCATTTCAGAGGCAGCTGACTCAGGGAGTTCCTCGTTCAGCACTTCAGCCTCCTCAACGTCTTCTTCCTGACTGGACATCACCTTGCAGACGCTAGCGATGACGTCGTTCTTCTTAGCGAGGTTGATGAGACGAACGCCCTGGGTAGCACGCCCCATAACACGTACATCAGCCACCTTCAGACGAATGAGCACACCCGACTTGTTGATAATCATCAGGTCGTTCTCGTCGGTCACCACCTTGATAGCAACCAGACGACCAGTCTTCTCGGTGATGGCGAGGGTCTTCACACCCTTGGCACCACGAGCGGTCTTGCGGTAGTCCTCTACCTCAGAGCGCTTGCCGTAGCCATTCTCAGAAACCACCATGATGGTTTCTGTCTGTGGGTCATTGACGCATACCAGTCCAACGACTTCGTCGTCACCACCATCCAGTCGCATACCGATAACACCTGTAGAGACGCGTCCCATAGTACGTACGTCATTCTCGTCGAAGCGTACGGCACGACCATTGCGGTTAGCCAGCAACAACTCGTTATGACCATTGGTCAGACGTACACCTACCACCTCGTCGCCTTCGTTGACATTGATAGCGATGACACCAGCGGCACGTACGTTCTTATAGGCATCGAGGCGTGTCTTTTTGATGATACCCTGCTTGGTGGCGAATACCACATAGTGTGACTGCAGGAACTCCTCATCGTTGAAGTTCTTGATGCGCAGTACAGCATTGATAGCGTCGTCGGGCTCGATGTTCAGCATGTTCTGGATAGCACGGCCCTTCGAGTTCTTGTCGCCCTCAGGAATCTCGTAGCACTTCTGCCAGTAGCAACGCCCCTTCTGTGTAAAGAATAATAAGGTATTGTGCATCGTGGCAGGATAGATATACTCTGCGAAGTCATTGTCGCGATGGCGGGCAGCCTTAGAGCCCATACCGCCACGGCTCTGCTCGTGGAACTCATCCAAGTGGGTACGCTTGATGTAACCCATGTGCGAAATGGTGATAACCACAGGATCGTCGGGATAGAAGTCCTCGGCATTGAACTCGTGGTCGAAGGGGATAATCTCTGTACGACGTGCGTCGCCATACTTCTCTTTCACCTCCTGCAGCTCGTCCTTCATGACCTGCTTGCAGCGCTCGGGGTTGTTCAGGATTTCCTCCAAGTCGGCAATGAGCTTCATCAGGTCGTCGTACTCCTGGTGCAGCTGGTCGACACGCAGACCTGTGAGCTGGCTGAGACGCATATCGACGATAGCCTTCGACTGCAGCTCGTCCAGGTTGAAGCGCTGCTCCAAGTTACGCTGGGCGTCAGAAGGAGTCTTACTATTACGGATGATATGTACCACCTCGTCGATATTGTTCACAGCGATAATCAATCCTTCGAGGATATGGGCACGCTCCTGGGCTTTTTTCAGGTCGTACTTGGTACGACGGATAGTCACGTCGTGACGATGCTCAACGAAGTACTTGACACACTCCTTGAGGTTCAGCAAACGGGGACGACCCTTGACCAGTGCGATATTGTTGACAGAGAACGAGCTCTGCAGGGCAGTCATCTTGAACAGCTTGTTGAGCAGCACATTAGCATTGGCATCGCGCTTGCAGTCAACGACGATACGCATACCCTGACGACCAGACTCATCGTTCACGTTGGCCACGCCCTCAATCTTGTGTTCGTTGGCGAGGTCAGCGATATATTTCACGAGGTCGGCCTTGTTGACACCATAAGGAATCTCCGTAACGACAATCTTGTCGTGGGTCTCGGTAGACTCAATCTCGGCCTTGGCGCGCATAACGATACGGCCACGACCAGTCTCATAGGCGTCGCGCACGCCCTGCAGACCATAGATATAAGCACCTGTGGGGAAGTCAGGACCAGGAATATACTGCATCAGTCCATCAGTATCAATATCGGGGTTGTCGATATAGGCACAGCATCCATCAATGACCTCACCCAGGTTGTGGGTAGGCATATTGGTAGCCATACCTACGGCAATACCGTTACCACCGTTTACCAGCAGGTTAGGAATTTTGGTAGGCATTACAGAGGGCTCCACCAAAGAGTCGTCGAAGTTGTTGACCATATCAACGGTGTCCTTCTCCAAGTCGTCCATGATGTGTTCACCCATCTTCGAGAGGCGGCACTCAGTGTAACGCATGGCAGCTGGTGAGTCACCATCTACCGAACCGAAGTTACCCTGACCATCTACCAGTGTGTAGCGCATGTTCCACTCCTGGGCCATACGTACCAGGGCACCATATACTGAAGAGTCGCCGTGGGGGTGATATTTACCAAGTACCTCACCGACTACGCGGGCGCACTTCTTGTAAGGCTGGGTACTCACATTGTTGATTCCCATCATACCATACAAGATGCGGCGATGTACAGGTTTGAAACCGTCACGCACGTCGGGCAAGGCACGAGCTACTATCACGGACATCGAATAGTCGATGTACGACGACTTCATCTCCTCCTCAATGTTGATTTTTACAATTCTGTCGTTGTCAAATGTCTGATCCATTATAATTAATTTGATTTACTTTTTATTCTTTTATTTTTCTATTCTTTTATTTTTTTCAAATTTTGCGTTTAAGGGCATTTTTAAGCCCGCTGACGCGTTTTTACTATTTTATTAAACCATGCAAAGGTACGAATAAAGGAGCAAAGCGCAAAATAAATTAAGTTTTATTTTGCTTTTTCTTATAGAAAAAAGAGGTTTGTGTTAATCCCTGTCGTCTAAGACACGGAATTTGCTGCGTCTGAACGCCAGCTCGTCTTTATTGAGAGCAACTGTCAGCGCCTCTTTCTGACAGCCACAACGGGCGAAGACATGACCAGTGACATCAACAGCCACACTGCCCCCGATGTAGTGACACTTGGCGTCGTCACCCACCCGATTGACACCAATAAGATAGCTTTGGTTCTCGATGGCTCGTGCCTGTGTCAGCACCTGCCAGGCTTCCTGACGAGAATCGGGCCAGTTGGCCACAAGGATGATGGCATCATATTCGCGTCCTGTGGCATAGCGGCTCCAGCAGGGAAAGCGCAGATCGTAACAGGTGAGAATCAGCAGGCGCCAGCCTTCATAGTCAACAATCAGATGGTCGTTGCCCGGCGTGAAATACTGGTCTTCATGACCATAAGAGAAAAGGTGGTGCTTGTCATAGTGATAGGTCTTCCCTGCCCTGCCGTCCACAAAATAATGGCGGTTACGGTAGGTGCCGTCAGACAGATGCACAGCCACACTTCCACAGATAGCGCAATGATAGCGCTGGGCAGCATCCTGCATCCATGCTAAAGCACTATTCCCGTTTTCTTCATGAGCAATATGATGTGGTTCGGTGGCAAAGCCCGTGCTCCACATCTCTGGCAACACATAGAGGTCACTGCCTGGGTTCTCGGCTATCATGCGCTCTGCCTCACGGATGTTCTCCTGAGCCTGAGCCCACTGGATGTCGGTTTGTAGCAGTGTAACCCTCATTGTCTAATATTCCAGCAATTCCGTCGTCAACTGGCCATCCGGCGACACTACGTGTTCTATCAGGTAACAGCTGGCAGCACCCGGTGTACATAGCGACACATTGAAATGGAAGCCTTTGGCATCTGTGCTGGCGTACTCCATATTATTAAGTACAGCCTGCTCGAAGAACTGGGCAGGAACACGCTGCTGGTACTGCTGCTTACGAAAGTCGCGCGAGAAGAGCTGGCGAGTACCCTGGAAGATGCTCAGGTGGATAATGTTGTCATAATAGACATTCTCCACATCCAAGCCGTCTTCGTTGAGCGTATGGCGCACCACCTTATACTTCGTGGGGTTCACGGCAATATAGAGATGATAGCGATTGCCCTCATAGCTCACCACCGTATCTTTCTTCAGCACATCCGTCAGTGAGAGAATCTGTGCCTTGTTGTGTTCAAAGACTTCTTTCTCAGCGTCACCATTGTCCTTCACCAGTTTCACCAACTCACCGTCAGCACCTTTGAACCACAGTAGATGCTCTGTATGCTTCTCAATATGATAGCGAGCGGCAGAACCGATGTAAAGTGTATCGTCATAGACACGGAAATAGGCTGGCATGCTAGTGGAATCGGGATAATAGACCGAGTCGCCCCGCATCTGGAAGACGATATTCTCCGTATCTTCTTCACTCCAGATTCCTTGTAGCAATTGCTTGGCTTCCCTGCTCTCAGGAGCCTGGCCAGCCGAACCACCTTTCTGTCCGCAACCCACAAGGGCCGCAATCAGAAGCACACATGTAATAATATATCCGTATCTATTCTTCATTTACCAATACAATAATACTCAAAGCCATTCTCGTCCATATCCTCTGCATCAAAGATGTTACGACCGTCGATGACCAGCGGCTGGCGCATAGCTTTCTTGATAACGCCCCATGTAGGCAGACGGAACTCTTTCCACTCCGTCAGCAATAGCAGGGCATCAGCATCAAGCACGGCATCGTACATGTCGTTGCAATAGATCACACTATCACCAATGCGACGCTCACACTCCTTCATGGCTACAGGGTCGTAGGCACGTACCTTACAGCCAGCCTCCAACAACAGACCAATCATGACCAGAGCGGTTGATTCACGCATATCGTCAGTCTCAGGCTTAAACGAGAGGCCCCACATAGCGATGGTCTTGCCTTTCAGCGCCTCCTTGGAACCAAAGGCCTTGATGAGTTTCTCAAAGAGGATGGTCTTCTGCTTCTCGTTGACGCGCTCCACAGCTTTCAGCACTTCCATCGAGTAACCATTCTGGTCTGCAGTCTTAATGAGCGCCTTCACATCCTTGGGGAAGCAGCTTCCACCATATCCACAGCCTGCATACAAGAACTTACGGCCAATACGCGTGTCGGCACCAATACCTGCACGCACCATGTTGACATCAGCACCTACGCACTCGCAGAGGTTAGCGATGTCGTTCATGAACGAGATACGGGTGGCCAGCATCGAGTTAGCGGCATATTTCGTCATCTCAGCAGAAGGGATATCCATGAAGATAACGCGGAAGTTGTTAATCAGGAAGGGTTTGTAGAGCTTCGTGAGCACCTTCTTGGCACGCTCTGACTCCACACCGACAACGACACGGTCGGGCGACATAAAGTCTTTGATAGCATTACCTTCCTTCAAGAACTCAGGGTTAGAAGCAACATCGAACTCGAAGCCTTTCATACCACGCTTCTCTAGTTCGTCCTCAATGGTCTTACGAACCTTGGCGGCAGTACCAACGGGAACGGTTGACTTGGTGACTACCACGAGGTAGTTGTTCATGTGCTGACCAATGGTGCGAGCTACCTGCAGCACGTATTTCAAATCGGCAGAACCATCTTCATCAGGAGGCGTACCTACAGCAGAGAAGACTATCTGCACGTCGTCGAGTACGCTCGACAGGTCTGTCGTAAACTTCAAACGACCTGCAGCAACGTTCTTTTTCACCAATTCATCGAGACCAGGCTCGAAAATGGGTATCTCACCATTCTTCAGACGTTCTATCTTCTGCGCATCAACATCTACGCATGTCACATTGGCACCAGTGTCGGCAAAACAAGTTCCTGACACCAGTCCTACATATCCGGTTCCTACAATTGCAATATTCATAATATAATGATGATAATAAGTTATTCAAATACTTCGGCATCACGCAGGAAAGGCTGTACAAGGTCTTTCTCGCTGGTTAGCACGTCTTTGGGGTCTATAGGCCATTCAATGCCCACATCAGGATCGTTCCAGCGAATGCCAGCATCAGCCTGCGGAGCATAGGCGTTGTCCACTTTATAAGTAAAGATGGCCTCGTCGCTGAGTACCAGGAATCCATGGGCAAAACCGCGTGGAATAAAGAACTGACGCTTGTTCTCGTCGCTCAACTCTACCATGACATGTTTGCCAAAAGTAGGACTCGACTTACGGATATCTACCGCCACATCCAGCACCTTACCCTTGATGACACGCACCAGTTTGGCCTGAGAACAGTCACCTTTCTGGTAGTGCAGACCACGCAGCACGCCATATGAAGACTTAGACTCGTTGTCCTGAATAAACTCAATTTTACCGATATTCTTCTCAAATTCTTCTTTCTTCCATGCTTCAAAAAAATACCCTCTCGCATCGTTAAATACGCGAGGCTCAATGATATACACTCCTTCGATAGCGGTTTTCTTGAACTCCATAACAGCTGTTTTGTCTATTTTTCTCTGCAAAAGTAGTAATAAAAAATGAGATAATGAAAGTTTTTTAGATATTTCGTCGATTTTTATTTGTCAATTCCCAAAAAAATCGTAATTTTGCATCCGTGATTGAACTACAACGACACATAGAAATACTACTTCTGTCGAACGACTGTGTTATCGTTCCAGATTTTGGTGGTTTTATAACGCACTCAGAAGCAGCGTGTTATGAAGCTAGAGAAAAGTTATTTCTACCGCCACTGAGAACCTTGGGATTTAACCCACAACTTCGCATGAACGACTCAGTGCTGGTACAGTCGTATGTTGAAGCCTATGACCTTTCTTACCCAGAAGCGCTACGTCGCATTGAAAAAGAAGTTGATGAACTGAAAAATCAACTAGAGGAAGAAGGTCACTATCTCTTAGACAATTTAGGTGAGTTGTCTGTCAATCAAGATGGAAATTATGAGTTTGTACCCTGTGAGTCTGGTATTCTTTCACCGGAGCTTTATGGTCTTGGTTCTTTCCAATTTAAGCGTCTGAAAGATGAAGCGGTCACTGAAGAAACTATTCAGCCACTAAAAACTGTTGCCAAAAGCATTTCTCTCTCAAAGACTGACGCAGAAGAGACACAATTGCTTGATTTCATTGATGACGACAACGACAGTGCCATTAGCATTAAGATGTCGTGGATACGCAACGCTGTAGCCATCGCGGCAGCCGTCGTTGCTTTCTTCTTCATTGCCACACCTGTTACTAATAGTGACCTGGGTACAGAAGCCATGACACATTTACAGAACAGCATCCTTTACAAGCTCATTCCACAAGATACTACCCTGCCAGCCATTGCTGAGCCCGTAATTAGTGAGCCTACTGTTACTGTAGCCAAACCTGTAGAAGTCAAGGAACCCGTTGCAGCGAAGATTATGGCTGAGAAACCTGCTGAAAAGCCTGTCGCCGAGCCTAAGGCTGCTATCACTACCTACTGCATCATCGTTGCCAGTCAAGTCAAGCTTTCTAATGCCGAGCAATATGTCGAGAGACTGAAGAAAGAAGGCTACCCCAATGCATACGTGTACATTAATAATAATACTGTACGCGTAGTCAGTGGAGAATTCAATAGTGAAACCGAAGCATACCGCGTGCTCAACAAAATGAACATGGAGGAGGAGTTCTACGAGGCTTGGGTGTACAAGAAAGTTGAGAGTTGAGAGTTTAAAGTCTAGGGAATACCATGAAGCGCGTTCGATGCCCTAAGTGCGACAACTACATTATCTTCGACGAGACTCGTTACGAGGCTGGTCAGTCTTTGGTATTCAAGTGTGACCAGTGTGGCAAGGAATTTGGTATCCGCATTGGTGTCAGCAAACTCCGCCAGACACAGAAGGAAGAGACTGAAGAACTAAATTCTGAATCCGGAATTCCTAATTCAGCATGCGGAAATATCGTCGTTATTGAGAACGTGTTCCACTACAAACAGGTCATTCCCCTGCAGATGGGCGACAACGTCATAGGTCGTTACCAGAAAGGTAATCCCATCAATACGCCGTTCGAGACTGTTGACCCCAGTGTCGACCTCAACCACTGCACCATTACTGTCAGTCGTGACAAGCGTGGAAATTTGCGCTATACGTTAAAGGACAACAACAGCAATACCGGTACTTTCGTTGGCGACGTAGAACTTAGTCCACGTGAGCGTCGCGTCATTGAGAACGGTACGCTCTTTACCCTTGGTGCTACCAGCATTATTCTTCGCACATCAGAGGAAGAAGACAATCAATAAATCAGTCTGCATAAGCATCTTCGCCTATCTGTTCGCGGGCTCCGATGGTCATCTTACGGAGGTCGTAGAAGGAGCCGTTATAGATGTTGAAGTCGACCTGTCCCTTGATGCCTGGCAGACGGCCTGCATCGGTGTGCTGCCAGAATTTCCAGGGTCCGCCGTACTCTACCTCGTCGACGTAGTAGTGGGCTATCCAATAGGGATAGCTGTCGAAGACGGGGTCGCTGAGGTAGCGCGTCTTAAATTTATAATAGGTGTAGATGATGGGTTTGACGCCATAGTGTCGCTCTACGATGTCGAGCCATTTCAGGATGCTGGCGGCAAACTCCTCGTCGCTCTGGTGCTTGGGTTTGTGCTCTACGTCGAGTACTGGCGGCAGGTCGCCGTTTTCGAGCTTGGCATGGCTGATGAAGAACTGCGCTTGCTTCTCGGCGGGTGAATAGACGCTGTAGAAATGGTAGGCTCCGCGGGTGAATCCGTATTCGCGGGCTTGATGGAAATTGTCGGCAAAGTTCTCGTCGACGCGCGAGGCTCCCTCGGTGGCCTTGATCATGATGAAGCGGATGGGCGTCTCGTTGATAAGTCCTTTTTCGCGTAGTGTTGCCCAGTCGATGTTTCCCTGGTGGTGGCTGATGTCAATGCCATGAATCTCGTAGCCTTCCGGATAGCTGACGTCTCCATAGAGCGCACGCCAGCGGAAGCCAAAGGGACCTACGAAAATATAATAGAAGAAATAGACATAGACGGCAACGACAGACAATCCACCTATCCACCATGCCCATCCTGGCATGCGTTGTAATAGACGTACAAAGACATTCGGACGTCTGTGGGGCACTGGGCCCGTATGACGTCCGGATGTCTGTCTTTTATGCGTTGTCCTCTTATTGGGCATTAATTATTTCTTCTGCTCCAGAGCGAGGGTGATAGTGGGCTGGTCGCATACCTCTGTGGATCCCCAGTACTGGATTGGACCAGGATATACATAAGCCGTCTTGCGAGCCCACTCGTCACGATGAGCAGCGAACTCCTTGAAGGGAGCACCATCGAGCTCCACGAGGGCCTTGCGGATAACGGGCTTCATCTCGCCAGCACGCTTCTCCATGTTCATCATCATGGTGATGGGCACACCACCGGCAATCCACTGCTCTGCAGGAGCGGTAGTATTCTTAACGATAGCCATGTAGCCAGTCTTGCCGTTGGCAATGAGCTGGGCTGCAGAAGTACCGAGGGCGTAGCAGTAGTCTGCATCGAAGTTAGAAGGAGCAGCGCAGCGTCCCTCGTAACCAAAGAAGTGGTGCTGAGTACCGAACTTGCCAGTGTACTTGCCTTCCTTCTTCATCTGCTCGAGCTTCTGGGCAACCATGGTGCTGAGCAGCTTCTCAGTCTCGATGAGTGATACCTGTACGTTTCCGTGAGGATCGCGGTCAAGAGCCAGCTGACGAGCCACACCAACGGGCAGGCTGTTGAATACAGCGAGGTTCTCGGGAGTCAGATGACTCTTAGCAAAGTCAACCTGCTCGTCGCGGCTAATCTCCTTAGCCTCAGGCAAAGCGAGTACGTCGTTGAGCTGAGCGATAAGCTTCTTGATAGCGGGGATGAACTCGATGACACCCTCAGGAATGATGACGGTACCGAAGTTGTTACCATCAGCAGCACGAGCAGCTACAGTTTCAGCGATGTAAGTAACAATGTCGTCGAGGCTCTGAGCCTTTGCCTCTACCTCTTCAGAAATGAGACAGATGTTGGGCTGAGTCTGCAAAGCGCACTCTAGAGCGATGTGAGAAGCTGAGCGACCCATCACCTTGATGAAGTGCCAGTATTTACGGGCTGAGTTACAGTCGCGCTCGATGTTACCAATCAACTCTGAGTATGTTTTACAAGCAGTATCGAAACCGAAAGAAGTCTCAATCTGTTCGTTCTTCAAGTCACCGTCGATAGTCTTAGGACAGCCGATTACCTGTACGCCATAGTTCTTGGCAGCATAGTATTCAGCCAGTACGCAAGCGTTGGTGTTAGAGTCGTCACCACCGATAATAACGATAGCCTTGATGTCGAGTTCACGGATAATCTCCAGACCCTTCTCGAACTGATCAACCTTCTCCAGCTTTGTACGGCCAGAACCAATCATGTCGAAACCACCAGTATTGCGATACTCGTCGATAATCTCCTTGGTGAGCTCCATGTAGTTGTGGTCTACCAAACCGCCAGGACCCAGAATGAAACCATAGAGACGGTTCTCAGGGTTCAGCTTCTTAATCTGGTCGAAGAGACCGGTAATAACGTTATGACCGCCAGGAGCCTGACCACCAGAAAGGATGATACCAACGTTCATCTTCTTCGTGTTAGCCTCTGTAGCGGGTTCGAACTCTACAATAGGCATACCGTAGGTGTTGGGGAAAAGCTTCTTAATCTCCTCCTGGTCGCCAACACTCTGGGTTGCTGCACCTTCCTTAACTTTTACTGCACCTTGAAGTGCCTTAGGCAACTTAGGCTGATAAGCGGCTCTCGCCAACTGCAATGCACTTTTTTCCATTGTTGAAATAATGTTTATATTAATAAATAATCGATTTTCAAATTGCAAAAATAGTCATTTTTCGTGAGAAACGGAAAGAAATCAGCCATTTTAATATTTTTTTTGCTGTAAAAGTTATGCAATCTCAATTTTTATTGCTAACTTTGACGATTGAAATATGAACAAATCAAAATAGGAGGATTAAAACATGGCAAACAAAAGAACACTGAAACACAGTATCAATCTGGTTTGTGGCGACCTTTTCGCAGAGTGTGTAGCAGCAAGACTTTATGGTAATCGTGGAGACGACTGTGAGGCTATCATCTACAGCATCTTGAAGATGCAGGGTGATTTCATCTGCCGTATTTCTCATCCAGAACCAGGCATGCCAGCCAAGAAGTACTACCAGAAGTTGAGAGAAGACTTCATTGCACAGGCCAGCGAGATTGTGGATCAGATCAATAATCATTAAGCGTTTGACCGTCGAGAATTATGATGAGGAAATTTTGCAACTGGTTGTTGTTTAAGCACATGGGATGGACGGCGGATGTCACAGAGCCCCATCCAGACAAATACATTATCTGTCTGGCACCACACACCAGCAACTGGGACTTTTTGATAGGACAGCTATATAGCAAGAGCCAAGGTATGAAGAGCAACTTTCTAATGAAGAAAGAGTGGTTCTTCTGGCCGTTGGGTCCGATATTTCGTAAGTTAGGCGGCATACCTGTATGGCGCTCCAAGCACACCAGTATGACCGACAACCTGGCAGAGACTGCAAAGAAGGAGCAAATCTTCCATCTGTGCATCACGCCAGAAGGCACACGTTCGCTGAACCCAGAATGGAAGAAGGGCTTCTATTATATTGCTCAGAAGGCCGACATCCCTATCCTACTCTACGGTGTGGACTACGAGAAGCGTCACATCCAGTGCACCAAGACTATCATTCCCAATGGCGATATCGACAGTCAGATGCGCGAAATCAAGTTGTATTTTAAGGACTTCAAGGGCAAATGCCCGGAGAAGTTTACTATAGGAGAGGTTTAGGGTGATGTATAGAAGGATAACACTGTGCCTGCTGTTTCTGGCAACGCTCTCGCTGAGCGCCCAGACAGCCAGAGACGAGGCGAAACTTGTAGAGAAACTTAATTCTTATTTTGCTAAATACAAACCAAAAGGTACCCGACTGACTCAGGCACCTCGTATGGTGGGCTACCAACTAGACCACCAGAAGAAGACACTCGTCATCACTGCTGACGAGTTTTTTGCGTGTCAGGAGTTCACCCCGGAAATCACGGAACACATCTATAAAAAGATAAAAGGTGAGATTCCCAAGGTATATCGTGACTATCAACTGATGGTGATGACAAACGGCATGACCATTGATGAACTGATCCCCAATCGTCTCTCGCAAAATGCCGACAAGTCAAGGTTATGGGGTGACATCGACTACGATGGTGAGCCGTGGGTAAAAAACATTTCCTCACCCGTGAAGGTGACACATGGACTACAAAACCGCCACATATCGCTATGGGCCAGTCATGGACGCTTCTATGATCAGGCCAGGGGATACTGGCGCTGGCAACGTCCTAACCTCTTTAGTACGACGGAAGACCTATATACACAAACCATCGTCGTGCCCTACCTGATACCTATGCTGGAGAAAGCGGGAGCTATCGTCTTCACACCTCGTGAGCGCGACTGGCAGAAGCAAGAAATCATCGTGGATAATGATGGTTCAAAGGCTAATTATATTGAGGTAACCAAAGGTGACAAGTGGCAAACCAGCAAACAGCCAGGTTTCGCTTTCCATACGGGTACTTATACCGATGGTGAGAATCCGTTTGTAGCTGGTTCTGCACGTATGGTGAAGACCACCAGCAGCAAGTCACGCTATTCATTGGCCACTTATCAACCATATTTCCAGAAAGCAGGACGCTATGCGGTCTATGTGAGCTATCAGACACTGGAAAACAGTATTCCAGACGCCTTGTATACCGTATGGCATAAGGGAGAGCGTACACAATTCCACGTAAACCAACAAATGGGCGGTGGCACATGGGTTTATCTGGGCACATTCGACTTTGACGCTGGCTATAGTGAATTTAACCGCGTGACGGTCTCCAACCAAAGCAGTGAGAAAGGAATTGTTACTACTGATGCCATCCGCTTCGGTGGAGGTATGGGCAACATTGAACGTGATGGACAGACCAGTCAGCTGCCCCGCGCATTAGAAGGAGCACGTTATTGGGCACAATGGGCTGGTATGCCTTATACCGTCTATAGCAGTAAAGGGGGAACAAACGATTATGCTGATGATATCAACGTACGCTCACTGACGACCAATCGTCTGGGTGGCGGTTCATGCTATATGCCCACCATAGAAGGTTTGAAGGTGCCCATCGAATTATCGCTGGCTTTTCATAGTGATGCAGGTTATGCCAAAGATGGTGAGGGACTGATTGGATCATTGTCGATTTGTACCACCAATCATCATGAAGGAAAGCTGAATGCAGGAATCTCACGTATGGCATCACGTGACCTGGCCGATGCACTACTCTCAAACGAGACACTGGACCTGAAACACAAATACGGACAGTGGAACCGTAGGGAACTCTTTGACCGCAACTACTCGGAGGCCCGTCTGCCAGAGGTGCCCAGTGCCATCTTGGAAATGCTGTCACATCAGAACTTCCCAGATATGCGTTACGGACAAGACCCCAACTTCCGCTTCACGCTGGCACGTTCTATCTACAAAACCATCCTCCGCTATGTCAATGACCAACATGGCAGACCATTCGTGGTAACTCCTCTGGCACCAGACCACTTCCGCGTAGAACTGAAGAAAGGTGTGGCTTGCCTGAGTTGGGATGCCGTCAATGACCTCCAAGAACCTACAGCCAAGCCCACAGGCTATGTTGTATATACCGCCATTGGGGATGCAGATTTCGACAATGGAACATATGTGCGAGGAAAGACAGAGCACGAAGTGGAACTGGAACCCGGACTGTTGTACCATTTCAAGGTAGCTGCAGTCAATCGTGGTGGCGAGAGTTTCACGACAGAGGTATTGTCTGCCTGTTCAATGCCCAACGCCAACAAAACGGTTATGATTGTCAATGGTTTCCACCGTGTATCGTCACCAGCTATTCGTAACACACCCGCAGAGCAAGGCTTCGACCTTGACGAAGACCCTGGCGTGACTTATGGACCAACACTGGGGTGGTCTGGCCGACAAATCAACTTCGACCGCAAGCAGATGGGGGTAGAAGACGGTGGACTGGGTAACTCCGGCGAGGAACTGACAGGTATGCTCATTGCCGGTAACGACTTCAACTACGTCATGACACATGCCAAAGCAATAGCCTCTGCAAAGCAATACAACATTGTGAGTTGTAGCAGTGAGACCGTTGAAACGGGTAAAGTAAACTTGATAGGCTATGATGCTGTAGACCTGCTATTGGGATTGGAACGCCATGACGGACACAGCCTCAAGGCGTACAAGACATTTACCTCACACATGCAGGACGCTCTAAAACGTTATACCACGCATGGTGGCGCCCTATTGGTAAGTGGTGCCTATGTGGGTACAGATATGACACAGGATGCTGATCGACAGTTCCTGCAAAACGTACTGAAGAGTACGTGGGGCGGACGCTCCCAGACGAAAGACAACAAGGTGAAAGGACTGGGCACTGAGATGACCTATTGGAAAGCATTGAATGAAGAGCATTATGCTGCCACGTCAGCCGATATCCTGCAACCCGTAAAACCTGCTTTTACCGCCATGCAGTATGCTGACGGCTATGGTGCGGCAATAGCCTATCGAAGCAACTGCCGTCTGTTTGTCATGGGATTCCCTTTCGAATGCATAGAGGGCGAACATAAACAGGCAAGCGTCATGAGAGGAATATTAAACTACTTATTAAAATAACCCTAACACCTATCTATTATGTACAAAATTCAAACCAATTCCAGCGGCACTCGCAGTATTGACATCAGCGAGGAACACCTGCAGACTATCGACGACTATCAGTTCTTTCGTGATTTGATAGACTCAAATGGCTACGTCGATGAACAAGTGCTTGACAAGTTGAAACTAAACATCCGTGCACTGCTGGAGTCTGAGGCTGGAAAGGACAAGCGACTGCTGGACCTCTGCCTCGACGTCATCTATCATAGTAACATGAAGGCGTATGGACTACAACAACTGGTCCTGCTCTTCATCAATTGGAAGAACCGCAGCAACGATGATCTGGGTATGACCAAACGTTCTATCCAGGGGACACCGTTTAATTAATTGTGGAGCGTGGTTTACCCACGCTCATTAAAATGGAATACAGACTAACAGATTTCTTACCGACAACAAAAAAAGAGTTGGAATTGCGGGGATGGGATGAGGTGGACGTCATCCTCTTCTCGGCAGATGCCTACGTTGACCACCCGTCGTTTGGTGCGGCTGTCATTGGTCGCACACTGGAGGCGGCAGGATATCGTGTGGCCATTGTGCCCCAACCCGACTGGCATGGTGACTATCGAGACTTCAAGAAGCTGGGCAGGCCCCGACTCTTCTTTGGCATCTCGCCAGGATGTATGGACTCGATGGTCAACAAATATACTGCTAACCGCAGACTGCGTTCTGAGGATGCGTACTCACCGGATGGTCGTCATGATCTGCGTCCGGAATATCCCACCATTGTCTATAGTAAGATTCTCCGTGAGCTGTATCCAGACGTACCCATCGTCTTGGGCGGTATTGAGGCCTCGTTGCGTCGCCTGACACATTACGACTATTGGCAGGATAAGTTACGTCCCTGCATTCTCTGTGATGCGCCTGCCGACATCATCATCTACGGCATGGGCGAAAAGCCCATTGTGGAACTAGCTCATCGAATGTCTGATGGTTTTGCCATCGGAGATATCCACGACATCCCACAGACCGTATATCTCGCCAAGGACATCAGCCCTAAGGAAGATGACATCGTCCTTTACAGTCACGAAGAGTGTCTGAAGAACAAACGCTCACAAGCTGAGAACTTCCGCCATATCGAGGAACAGTCGAACATGATGCATGCGCAGCGACTGCTGCAGAAGGTAGGCAACAATTATGTCGTTGTCAATCCTCCCTACCCTCCAATGACCACTGCCGAGCTCGACGCCTCCTTTGACTTGCCCTACACCCGCGTACCTCATCCGAAATATAAAGGGAAGCGCATTCCTGCCTATGAGATGATTAAGTTCTCCGTGAATATCCATCGCGGATGCTTTGGTGGCTGTGCGTTCTGCACCATCTCAGCCCATCAGGGTAAGTTCATTGCCTGTCGTTCGAAGGAAAGCATCCTGAACGAGGTGAAACAGGTGGTACAGATGGATGGTTTCAAAGGCTATCTCAGTGACCTCGGTGGTCCCAGTGCCAACATGTATGGCATGCATGGTCGCAACCTCAAGGCCTGCGAGAAGTGTAAGCGTCCTTCGTGCATCCATCCTCAGATATGTCCGAATCTGGATACCAACCACAATAAACTGCTGGAGGTATATCGTGCCGTTGACGCGCTACCGGAGGTCAAGAAGAGCTTCATTGGCAGTGGTGTACGCTATGACCTATTATTATATAGGAGTAAGGATGAAGCTGCCAACAAGTCAGCGATGGAATATACGCGTGAACTGATTACCCGTCATGTCAGCGGACGTCTGAAGGTAGCACCAGAGCATACCAGCGACAAGGTGCTTTACCTGATGCGCAAACCATCGTTCTCACAGTTCTATGATTTCAAGCGCATCTTTGACTGCATCAATCGTGAGGAGCATCTCAACCAGCAAATCATCCCCTACTTCATCTCCAGTCATCCTGGTTGTACGGAGGCTGATATGGCGGAGTTAGCCATTACCACCAAGCGTCTGGACTTCCAACTGGAGCAGGTGCAGGACTTCACACCTACACCCATGACCGTCTCCACAGAGACCTGGTATACGGGCTATGACCCTTACACACTGGAACCTGTGCAGAGTGCCAAGAGTCAGCGCGACAAGTTGGCCCAGCGTCAGTATTTCTTCTGGTACAAGCCCGAGGAACGTCGTAACATCGAACAGAGCCTGCGTCGCATAGGTCGTCCGGATCTGATTAATGAACTTTGTCCACATGCAGATTATAGAAAAGAGCGTCGTCGCCAAGAACCCCAAGAAGAAAAGCGAGGACGGCATCGTCGTCACCGATGATTTCGTAGCAGTCATTGATGGCAGCACGTCGAAGAGCGACTACCGTCACAGTTGGTTACACAGCAATGGGCGCTATGCCATGTTGCTGGTGTCGCGCTATATTCGTCGCATGCCGAAGACGACAAGCAGTGAGGAGTTCATGCGTGGCGTGACGGCATATATTCGCAAGCATTATAAGAAGTCAATGCTCCAGCGACTGGCAGAGCATCCGGAAGACCGTCTGACCTGTTCGGCAGTCATCTTCAGTCGGCTGAATAGGGAGGTATGGATGATTGGCGATTGTCAGTGTCTGATTAACGGAGAACTCTTTGACAACCCCAAACCTGCGGAGGCAGAACTGGCAGCTATGCGTGCCAAGGAGGTTCAGCGTCTGTTAGCAGAAGGAATGACTGTCGATGAACTGCTACGCAATGATATTGCCCGTCCCATTATCATTCCCCACATGCTGGAGACGATGCGCCAACAGAACATCACCTATAGTGTCATCGATGGTTTCCCCATTGATAGACACCACGTCCGCATCATCTCCCTTGATTTCCGTCCTTGGGAAATAGTGCTGGCCAGCGATGGCTACCCTGTGCTCTGTCCCACCCTTGCAGAAAGTGAACAGCAACTCCAGAAGCAACGTGAGGAAGACCCGTTGAACATCGGAACTTTCCAGGCCACAAAAGGCTTTCATCCCGACTTCAACTCATTCGATGACCGTAGTTACGTGCGATTGAAAGTGTAAACAGGCACCCAGCAATTATTTGCGCGACTGTTTGATAATACTGTAAGCTTGATAGAGTCCCAGTTCGCCAGCCTTTGAGAGGTCGGCAACACTCTCCTGTTGGTGTTTCAGAGCCAGATGTGCCAAGCCACGATTATAGTATGCCTCAGCCAGATTCTGGTCTAAGGCGATGGCTTTGGTATAGTCATCTATAGCATGGACATAGTCGGCACGCTGGGCATGTACATTGCCACGATTGTAATAGAGATAAGCCGACTCATCCAGACGGATAGCCTGACAGAGGTCAGCTAACACACGGGCTGTCTGCAGTTTGACATCAGTACCTTGTGAGGCATTGAACGCATTCAGACGTGACTGACAGACAGCTCGCTGCCAATAGGCAACAGCCGAGAGGGAATCGCTAAGGATGTACGTCGTGAGATCATCAATGGCCGCATCGTAGTTCTGGATAACACTATAGGCTATGGCACGCTGCAAAAGAATAATCAGCACCTGCTGCTCATTAGACTGTCGACCAATCTGTTGCGTCAGACTATCGATACGGTTGAAGTATCGACGCATGGAAGCCTCGCTCAGCGTACTCTGGTTGCAGATGATATTAATCTGACTGCCTACAGGCAGTTGGGCATTGAGCTTTTCAACCTGACGGTTGTAAGGCACATAATATTTGACGGCATGCTGATATTTCTCTGTTGACAGCGCATACATCGGCAGATAGTCCATCCCCACCTTACGGTTCTGCACACGTCCACGATAGTCGCTCTGGTATTCGTGTTCCATCTCCTGCTCGTCAGCAACAGCCAGCTGGTTATACTTCTCGATATCCTCGTCGCTACGTTTACGCATGTGGTTCTTCGAAAGTCTAGGCTGTTTACCGAAGCGCTTGTTGATTTGTGCCTTTAGGATACGGAACTCATCCTGCTCGGCCTGCTTGGTCATACCCAGACTGCGATAGCATTGGGCACGTTGGTGCAGACCGGTCCAGAAGTTAGGATATTCGTCAATGACCTTGCTATAGTCACGGATTGCTCCTCTGGGGTCACCCGTTTTTTCTAACAAGAGCGCACGGTTATAGAGTGCCATGAGGTTGTCGGGCTCCATCTTCAACACAAAGTCGAAGTCAGTGATGGCACGGTTGTCGTCACCCACCTGTGCACGGAGCAGTCCACGGTTATAGTGTCCCAGGAAATTGTTGGGTTCGAAGTCAAGAGCCATATCATAGTCGGCCATCGCACCACGCAGGTTATTCTGATTCACACGTGCCAAGGCGCGGTTGATATACAGGCCACCTTGCTTAGGCAGCAGGTGGATGGCTTTGTCGAGATAGCCCTCACTCTCTTTCCATTCCTCGCGGGCAAGACTAATCATCGAGCGCATAGCCCACGTATTACCATTATACGCATCCAACTCCAGACTCTTCTCTAACGAGGCAATGGCCTTGGTGGTGTCTTTCTGCAGGAGATAAGCCTCCGACTGCATGGCATAGACACGCGCATTGGTACTCCAGCGCTGAGCCATTGTATCTATTTCCGCCAATGCCTTGTCGTAGTCCTTCTGCTGGATACGGCAAAGTGCACGGTTATGCCAGAGGTTCATACCCTCCGGTTCGTAGCGTAGTGCCTGGTTATAGTCTTTGATGGCATCCTCATAGTTTTTCTGCTGAATACGGCAGAGTCCACGCAACTCATAGATACCCACTACATAAGGATTACGGCGAATGGCCTCCGAACAGTCGTTCTCCGCCCCAGCATAGTCGTCGAGGTAATACTTGGCAATGGCTCGGTAGTACCAAGGTTCAAAGAGATAGGGCTTCGCAGAGATAGCTTGATTGAAGTACTGGATAGAAAGCACATAGTCTTCATAATAGAGTGCCGAGCGCCCTATCATCACCAGTCTGTCGGTATTGTACTGAGCCCATAACGACAGGGGGGAAAACAACAAAATGAAAACAATCTTTCTAACCATCAACTAATCATTCTCTGTTTCGCCTTACTTGTGGGGAGCAGCTTTAGTCTTGTAGCCACAACGGTAACGACCCTGAAGCAGTGCCTTCAGCTTGTTCTTGATCAACTGCTTGCGCAGTGGAGAGACACGGTCTGTAAATACCTTACCCTCCAAGTGGTCGAACTCATGCTGCATGACACGGGCCAGATAACCCTCTACCCACTCATCATGAGGCAGCATCTTCTCGTCGAGCCACTGCACATGGATGCGCTTGGGACGCGTCACCTTCTCATGAATAGCAGGCAACGACAGACAACCTTCTTCTAAAGAGTCTGTCTCGCTATCGTCGTATTCAACAATATGTGGGTTAATATACACATGACGGAAGTCCTTGTATTCCGGCATATCATCACTCAACACGTCGAGGTCGATGACAACCACACGGATGGACTTACCCACCTGAGGAGCAGCCAGACCGATGCCTTCGCTCTCTGCCAGTGTGTCCCACATGTCTTTCAGAAACTCATCCAGATTGGGATAGTCGGCAGGAATATCTTCAGCCACTTTTCTCAATACAGGTTGTCCTAATATATAAATAGGTAAAATCATTTACTATTTGACAATTTACAATTTTACAATTTACGGGAACGCATATAGTCCTCCAGAATAATCGTCGCACTTATTTCATCGACCAGTGCCTTGTCCTGACGGACTTTCTTACGCAAGCCTCCATCGATCATTGCCTGATGAGCCAACACAGATGTGAAGCGTTCATCATAGTATTCAATGGGAATCTGTGGCATCGCCTTACGCCATCGGTTGACAAACTGCTGTACACGTGCCAGATTCTCACTGGGCTGACCATTGGGCTGGCGCGGTTCACCAATCACAATGCGCTCTACGGGTTCCTTGTCAATATACTGCTTCAGATAATCAAACAGCTCTGACGTGGAAACAGTAGCTAACCCACTGGCAATAATTTGCAGTGGGTCAGTAACTGCTAATCCCGTACGTTTCTTTCCGTAGTCTATCGATAAGATTCGGGCCACTATCAATTATTTTGCGTAAAGCAGCCAAGCACCAGGGTATTTCTCCTGCAGAGCATTACGGCTGGCAGCAGCCTCACCCTTGGTATCGAAGGTGGTAGCTACCACACGATACATAGCGGGACTTACCTGGTTGTTGACAACAACCTGTGCGTTATAGCCCTGTGAATTCAGTGTCTGCTGCAAGCCCTCGGCGTTAGCCTTCAGAGAGAAAGAACCAACAACAACACTGAAGTTCTTCAGACCAGCACCGGCAACAACAGAAACGGTCTCCTGACGAACAGGAACGTTGTCAGCATTGTCAACCACCTGGGTCTGGGTAACGGGTTTCTCTTCCATGGGAACAACAACGTTATTCTCTGCTTCTTGTTTAGCTGCTGCAGCCTGAGCCTCTGCTTCCTGCTTCTGCTGAAGTTCCTCCTGCTGCTTAGCTTTCAGATAAGCCTGCTTGTAGGCGCTCTCACTTGACTTACATCCTGTAAATAACATAGCTGCGCACAGCGCTGCACATAACAATGTGTACTTTTTCATACTTTCTTGAGTTGTATTACTTGTATTAAACTTGATTATTCTGAATAATTTTTTGCGAAATTACAAAATATCGCGCAAAATTGACTAAAAATCCTGCATAAAGTTTGTTAATTTCAAAAACTTTACGTATATTTGCCAGCAGAAAGACATTTTTTAATAATTAAAACGAAGTATTATGAGAAGTTTAGGTTTTTTAGGCGCATTCTTGGGCGGAGCTCTTGCTGGTGCCGTTATTGGTTTGCTGGTTGCCCCTGAAAAGGGTTCAGACACTCGTGAGAAAATTTCTGACACTGTAGAAGACTTCCTCAAGAAGCACAACATCAAGTTGAGTCGCAAGGAAGTAAACAACTTCGTTGACGATATTGAGGACGTAGCTCCTGAAGCATAACAATTCCCTACTACAATGTTGTCTAGCGACAAAAATGTAGCGTCTATCGCAGAGCTCGTCGAAGCGCTGAAACAATACGTTGGACTCCAGAAGGAATATCTGGAGCTCAACGCTATTGAGAAGATTGTCAAGTTAGTAACTGCCCTGACGGTGGCCATTGTCTTTGTCATCCTGGGCGTTGCCGTACTCTTCTACCTCACCTTCGCGCTGGTCTATTGGCTTGCTCCACTCACGGGGCATGGCCTGGCCTTCTTCTTGGTAGCATTGGTTTTCCTTTGCTTGCTCGTTCTTGTTTGCGTCTTCCGCAAGCAGTGGATTGAGCAGCCTTTGGTACGCTTTCTGGCAAACACCTTATTAAATTGACAATCGCCATGCAAAATAATCAATACAACACCCTTGAAGATATTGCATTGCGCAAAGATGAGCTGAAGGCCCAGTTGAGCGATAATTCCGAGAAGATCGGAACGCTATGGCGCAACTTGTTCGTTCCCCAGAAAGCCAACTCCAAAGGAGAACTGATTGCCAACCTCATCGGCAATGCCATCACCGCTGTTGATGCGTTCCTATTGGTACGCAAACTGATGAACACCTATGGCTGGCTATTTGGCCGCCGCAAGAAAAAGAAGTAACTCTGTCGGTTACTTCATTGACAATTTATCAGATTTCTATCACTTGTCCGTCGTACGCCATCTGGATATCAGATGGCAAAGAGGCGTTGACCTCTGCATGACGACCGATGTCGTGACTGGAATGAATGAGCCACGTCTGACGGGCCCCTATCCTACGGGCAAAGGCAACAGCATCGTCGAGTGTCTGGTGTGAGTGGTGGGGCTTCTGACGTAGGGCATTGACAACGAGGGTGTTGCAACCTAAGATATAGGGGATCTCGCTTTCGTCGATGGTCTTCATGTCTGTAATGTAAGCCAGTGGACCGATGCGATAACCGAGGATAGGCAGGTCGTGGTGCATCACTTCGAAGGGAACGATGTCGAGGTCGCCAATGCGGAAGGCCTCGTGCTTATGAATCTCGTGCAACTGGATGGCAGGCACACCCGGATAGCGGTGCTCCGCAAAGCAGTATGGCAGCATCTGTAACATTCCCTGTCGAGCTATCGGGTCGGCATAGACATTAATTTCACCAAACTGGCAATATGGACGGATATCGTCCATGCCACCCATGTGGTCGTAGTGGGCGTGGGTGATGAGGATGCCGTCAATCTTGCGGAACGGCTGGGACATAATCTGCTGACGGAAATCAGGACCACAGTCTATCAGGATGCGCGTGGACTCCGTTTCTATCAGTGCCGAACAGCGCAGGCGCTTGTCGTGCGCATCCGTGCTGCTACACGTATAACACTGACAGCCGATGGTCGGCACGCCACACGATGTTCCCGTTCCTAAGAATGTCAGCTTCATATAATGTTCACTTCTGGATGGATATCAATACCGAAGCGCTCACGAACGTCGTTGCGGATAGCCTCGCAGAGGTCGACAATCTCCTGCCCCGTAGCACCGCCACGGTTGACGAGTACCAGAGCCTGCTTATCGTGTACACCGGCTCTGCCTAACGACTTTCCCTTCCAACCACACTGGTCAATCATCCAACCGGCAGGAATCTTCTCGTGCTGCTCATCTATATAATAATGTGGAATCTGCGGATACTGTGCCAGCAACGCTTCAAACTTCTCACGACTCACCACGGGGTTCATAAAGAAACTACCTGCATTACCCGTTACTTTCGGGTCTGGCAACTTCGCCTCGCGGATGGCAATGACCACCTCACGGAGCTCTGCCGCCGTAGGTGTCTGAATACCCCTACGGTCCAGTTCTGCACGGATATTACCATACTCCGTCGATGGCTGGCCATCGTCTGTCTTCAGTCGATAGACAACATGCGTAATGAGATATTTATTCTTCCACTCATGCTTGAAACGACTGTCGCGATAGTCATACTGACACTCCTCACGAGAGAAGATGCACAGGCGACCTGTACCAATCTCCACAGCCTCGACAGACGCTATCAAGTCCTTCACCTCAGCACCATAGGCACCGATATTCTGAACAGCACTGGCACCTACCTCACCGGGTATCAGCGACAGATTCTCAGCACCATATAGACCGTGGCCTACACACCATGCCACGACCTCATCCCATGTTTCACCACTGCCGCAACGAATACGGCTATCAGACTGGTTTTCAATTCCTTTTACAGCAGAGTGAACCACCGTTCCATCAAAGTCACCCGTCAGTAACAGGTTGCTGCCAGCACCTATCAGCAGATAAGGTTCCTGCAGTTGTCGGGCTATCTCCTGTGCCTCTTCCACAGACGCATATTCCAGAAACCGACGACACTTAGCGTCGATGCCAAACGTGTTGTGATGAAGCAAGCTATAATTAACTTCGTTAACCATTAACCAATAACCATTAACCGTTATGTCGTCAGTTTCGTCAGTTTCCAATCGCCATTTTTGCGCTTGAAGGTCATTTCCAGTTCCAGACCATTGGCTATGCCACGCATCACGAAAACCTTAGAGTCACCCTCACGCTCAGGTTTACCATAAATAATATTGTATATCATCTTAGATGGTAACTGCGGTGCAAAAGCCTCCCACGTATCGGGTGTGATGATGCCCTCCATCATATTGAAGTCGTCATCGGGATCAGGTCCCACAAACTGGACAGTACTAGCCAGACTCTTCTCCTGGAACGCCTTATCGCTAGCGAACTGATGATAGAACGTCAGGAACGAGGCATTGATATCGCGTGTGATAGGGATGGTACGCAACAGCGTCAGCATCCAAGCACCATGCTTGCGGTCAAAGACAAACTGCTCTATCGACTGGGTGTCGAAATGGATTTTCTCCACCACCGCATGGTTGACCGATGTATCCTTCACAATCTCCATGTGCTTCTCGTTGTCGAAGAGCAACGTATAATAGCCTTGGCGCATGAAGAAATGCTCCGACTTCCAGTCCTTCTGGGACAGTTTCTGCGTTTTGCCGTCTTTCTGACAAGGCAGGGGGAAGTGGATGCGCTCCATCTGTAACTTGTGGTTGACAACGAAGTTATAGACGAAGTCATCAAACAACTCATCAGCTGCTTTTGGCATCGGATAGTCCTCTGCCATCAGCGAGTCATTACGGAGGGAGTCATTCAGTGCGGAGTCGGCAGGTACTTCCTCTGTTGCCTGTCCACTTTTGTTGCCGCCACATGATGTCAGAACGGCCAACAACACAACCGAAACAATAAGATTTAGTCTCATGAGTGAACTCATTTTTCTATCTTCTCTCAAAAATTTGCTGCAAAGTTACAAATAATCTTTAATTCTTAACTCTTAATTCTTAACTTTTTTGTACCTTTGCATCAAAATTTGAGAAATACATCAAAAAAGACTATGATACTTGATAAGATAGACGAACTTCTGAAAGAAGTACAGACACTAAGTGCAAAGAATGCTGAGGAAGTTGAACAGCTACGTCTGAAGTACCTCAGTAAGAAAGGTGAGATTACTGCTCTGATGAATGATTTCCGCGAAGTTGCGGCAGATCAGAAGAAGACGGTAGGTATGAAGATTAATGAGTTGAAGACCCTGGCTACCGAGCGCATCAACCAGTTGCGCGAGGAGTGTGCTACCCAGGAGAGTGGCGACGAAGCCATCGACCTCACCCGCACGCCCTACCCTGCTCAGTTAGGTACGCGTCATCCGTTGACCATTGTCACCAACGAGATTATCGACATCTTCTCACGCATGGGCTTTGTCTTGGCTGACGGTCCTGAGGTAGAGGACGACCTGCACGTGTTCACTCGCATGAACTTTGCTGCTGACCATCCTGCCCGCGACATGCAAGATACATTCTTTGTTTCGCAGCATCCTAACGATGTTACCAAGAACATCCTGTTGCGCTCACATACCAGTAGTGTTCAGGCTCGTGTCATGGAGCAGATGCACACCGAGGACGGCAAGCTCACCGCTCCCATCCGCGTTATCTGTCCGGGACGTGTATATCGCAACGAGGCCATCACCGCCCGTGCACACTGTTTCTTCCACCAGGTAGAAGGACTGTATATCGACAAGAATGTCAGCTTCACTGACCTGAAGCAGGTACTGCTGTCGTTTGCCCGTGAGATGTTCGGTGCCGACACAAAGATTCGCCTGCGTCCCAGCTACTTCCCCTTCACAGAACCCAGTGCCGAGATGGACATCTCGTGCTTCATCTGTGGCGGCGAGGGCTGCGGCTTCTGCAAGCACACCGGCTGGGTAGAGATTCTGGGATGCGGTATGGTTGACCCCAACGTGCTCGAGCAATGTGGCATCGACTCCACCATCTATAGCGGCTATGCCTTTGGTATGGGTGTAGAGCGTATCACCAACCTGAAATATCAGGTGAGCGACCTGCGCATGTTCTCCGAGAATGACGTGCGCTTCCTGAAAGAATTTGAAGCAGCCAATTGATGAAACTCGTATTGATGACCCAACCCACGTTTTTCGTGGAAGAAGACAAAATCCTCTCGTCGCTCTTCGAGGCGGGACTTGACGACTTGCACCTGTTCAAGCCAGGCTCGTCGCCCATGTATTCCGAGCGACTGCTGACGCTTTTGCCCGACGACTACAGAAAGCGCATCACCGTGCACGACAACTACTACCTGAAGGAGGAGTTCAAGTTGCGCGGCATCCATATCGACGACGAGACGACACCAGCGCCCAACGGCTACAAGGGACATATCAGTCGTTCGTGCAGCCATCTGGACCTGCTGAAAGAAACCAAGAAGCATGCCGATTACGTGCTGCTGAAGTACATCTTCGACAGTCAGACGGAGCCTGACCGTAAGGCCACCTTCACACTGGAACAGTTACAGGAGGCTTCGCGCCGTGGACTCATCGACCGCCACGTCTATGCGTTGGGCGGCATGAATCTCGACACCATCAAGGCCGTACGTGACCTGGGCTTCGGAGGCATCGTCATCAGCGGCGACCTCTGGAACCGTTTCAATATCCATCAGGAGCTGGAGTATCAAGCGCTGATAGACCACTTCTGCAAGATTCGCAAGGCCATAGGTTCTTAAATCCTCAAATAGTAAATCGTCAAATAGTAAAATAGTCAAATTCCAAGATGAGCGTTAACAAAAATTACATGGTGTTCTCAGGTACTGCTACCAAGTATCTGGCTGAGAAAATCTGTCAAAGTCTAGGATGTCCATTGGGAAAGCTTCAGATTACGAAGTTCTCTGATGGCGAGTTTGCCGTCTCTTACGAGGAGAGTATTCGCGGACGCGATATCTTCCTGGTACAGAGCACATTCCCCAATTCTGACAATCTCATGGAACTGCTCCTGATGATTGACGCTGCCAAGCGCGCTTCGGCACGCACCATCAACGCCGTCATCCCCTACTTCGGTTGGGCACGTCAGGACCGCAAGGACAAGCCGCGTGTCAGCATCGGTGCCAAGCTGGTAGCCGACCTGCTGAGTGTAGCTGGTGTAGACCGTGTCATCACAATGGATCTGCACGCCGACCAGATTCAGGGCTTCTTCGATGTTCCCGTGGATCATCTCTATGCTTCTGGCGTCATCCTGCCCTACCTGCAGAGCCTGCACCTGGAAGACCTCGTCATCGCCTCTCCCGACGTTGGCGGTTCCAAGCGTGCCAACACCTATGCCAAGTACCTGGGTTGTCCGCTGGTGCTCTGCAACAAGACGCGTGCCCGTGCTAATGTGGTAGCCTCCATGCAGATTATCGGTGAGGTCGAGGGTAAGAATGTGGTCATCATCGACGATATGGTCGATACCGCCGGTACCATCACCAAGGCTGCCGACATTATGAAGGAGGCTGGCGCCAAGACCGTTCGCGCCTGTGCCTCACACTGCGTGATGAGTGGCCCTGCCAGCGAGCGTGTCCAGAACTCAGCGCTCGAAGAGATTGTCTTCACCGACTCCATCCCCTATTCACAGCGTTGCGCAAAGGTCAAGCAGCTCAGCGTGGCCGACATGTTTGCTGAAACCATCCGTAGAGTAGTCAACAATGAAAGCATTTCTGACCAGTATATCGTTTAGTCTCCTCGCCCTCCTCTTGGTTGGCTGTCAGTCGAACACCTACAAGCTGCAGGGAACTGCCGAGGGACTGGAGGACGGTGACACGCTGTTCCTGACCGACGACATGATTAATGGCACGCCCAGCGACACCATTATAATAGAAAAAGGTGCGTTCTCGTTTAAGGGCGAGACCGACAAGGAAGCGGCACTCTGCATGGTCTATAGCGCCAAGAGGAACGAAATTAACGCAGCCTTCATCCGTGAACCTGGAGAAATCAGCATCAAGCTGTCTGCTACCCCTGGCGCCTCACGTGTCAGCGGTACGCCGTGTAACGACGAGTGGCAACGACTGAACGACTCCGTGATGGTTATTGGCAAGGAGATCAACCGCATTGCCGAGAATATCTATGGTGACAACGTTACACAAGAGCAACAGCAACAGGGCATGGAGCAGATAGACAAGCTTAACCAGCGCTTTGCCAAGGTTGTCGTTGAGACCACCGAGAAGAATATCGACAATGAGTTCGGCTACTTCCTGCTGACCTACTATCCTGAGGATCTCATCGACAATGACAACCGTCTGCGACTCATCGAGAAGCTGTCTGACGAGCGTCGTCAGCGTGATGCCATCAAGCAGATAGAGGCGAGCATCCGTCAGTCGGCAAAGACGGCCGAGGGTGCCACTATCCCCAACTTCGCACAGGCTACCCCTGAGGGTGACGAACTGAGCATCTTGACGGAGGTCAGCAAGCACAAGGTGACCGTCATCGACTTCTGGGCTTCCTGGTGTGGTCCCTGTCGTCAGGAGATGCCGTTCATGCTGGCGCTCTATGAAAGCTTCAAGGACCGTGGCTTAGGCATCGTGGGTGTCTCTCTCGACAAAGACAAAGATGCCTGGATAGCCGCCATCAATACTTTGAAACTCCCTTGGCCGCAGATGAGCGACCTGAAATACTGGGACAATGCCGCTGCTAAGCAGTTTAACATCAACTCCATCCCCCACACCATCGTCGTCGACCAGCAAGGCAAGATCTTGCGTCGCGGCCTGCGTGGCGAGGAACTCAAGAAGTTCATCGAGCAGCAGTTGGATTAGCACTCATAGTAAATCAAATACTTACAAACACAATTATGGCTCGATACTTTTCTATCGGTATCGAGCCATAATATTATTCTGCCCCGTAAACTAATAATTCTCCGCCTTAATCTGGAAATAACTTTGCGGATGGTCACAGGTGGGACATACCTCCGGTGCCTTCTTGCCGATGACAATATGTCCGCAGTTGCTACACTGCCAGATGACATCACCCTCACGAGAGAACACCACAGCATCCTCGATATTCTTCAGCAACTTGCGATAACGCTCCTCGTGATGCTTCTCGATAGCACTCACCAGCTCGAACTTCTCGGCAATCTCGTCAAAGCCCTCTTCGCGAGCTTCCTTGGCCATACGGGCATACATGTCCGTCCACTCGAAGTTCTCGCCATTGGCTGCATCCTCCAGGTTTGCCTTGGTATCACTCACACTACCCCCATTCAGGTACTTATACCACATCTTGGCGTGCTCCTTTTCGTTAGCCGCCGTCTCCTCAAAGATGGAGGCAATCTGCACAAAACCGTCCTTCTTGGCGCGCGAAGCAAAATACGTGTATTTGTTTCTCGCCATACTCTCACCAGCAAACGCCTCCTTGAGGTTCTGCTCGGTCTTTGTTCCTTTCAATTCTTTCATAAGTCTTAGTTGTTTTTAGATGAATAACTCGATACCAATAGTATCGAGCCGTAATATTAAGCTCTCCCGTATTGGAAAGGGACTACCATCTTTATACAAACTTAAAATTTTATGCAAAGATAGAAAATTATACGTAAGCGTATAATACAACAGCGTATAATTTATTCTTTTTTAAGATTTATCAGTCCACAAAGACTTACAGTTCTCTATCCTAATAATTATAGCGTTTCTCAATAACCTCCCAGTCGATAATCTGCCAGAGGGCAGCGAGATGAGCAGCTCGGCGGTTCTGATAATCCAGGTAATAGGCATGCTCCCAGACGTCGAAGGTCAGTAGCGGCTTCAGACCCTTCACCACCGGATTGGATGCCCCTTGTTCCTGCGTGATTACCAAGTTGCCATCAGCATCAGCCGACAGCCATACCCAGCCAGAGCCAAACAGACCGACACCCTTAGCTTCGAACTCAGCCTTGAAGGCCTCCACACTACCCCACTGCTTCTCTATCTGTGCAGCAAGTGTCCCCTTAGGACCTTGAGCTGCCTCACCAACAGGTTTAAACTGCAAGAAATACAACTCGTGGTTCAGTATCTGTCCCGCATTATTGAATAGCGGCCCTGCAGGAGCCTTTCGCACAATCTCCTCCAGCGTCTCTATTTCTCCCAAGCTCCCCTCTCCTATAGGCGAGGGGCTCGGGGATGATGCTAATTTGTTGAGATTATCCACATACGCTTGCAGATGTTTCCCATGATGGAAACCAATTGTCTCTTTACTAATCACCGGTTCCAATGCCTCCGGTACATACGGCAATGTCATCAATTCATATTTCTTCATATCAATAGTTTTAGTTTATTATTATTATTCCTTCTATCAGACCTCAGACTTTAGCCTTCAGACTTCAGACATCATCCTTCAGCCATCGTTCATGTCACTGACCTGTCCCATGGCATCGTTATATCAGTTTGACGGTGCAAAGATACAAAATTCCCAAGATTTTTAATCAAAAATTCCCAAGATTTTCAATTTTTGGAGCAGTAAGTGCCATCAAAGCTTGCTTGGTAATGGCCGAGTCGTGACAAAAATCAACGCAGTTAATTCCAACCTCATTATTTCCAAAAAACACGGCCAATCATCATATTTAGCCGTAGCTTTTCCCAACCTATCAACAATAAACCGTGATCTCTGCGTGGTAGATACCCGTTCCCGATTCCTTCCTCGCCTGTCGCGGCATATATCACTTAATGACTTTTATTCCTTACAGGATACTTTAATCCCTTAATTAAGAACGTACCTGTCCCTCCGTTTCTCTACTACGGCCTCCTGGTAATAGTCCAGGGCAGGCATACCCAACTCTCGTTCACTGTGTGCGCCGCGCTTGGTCTTACCCTGCAGGCGCCATCGTAGGTAGGCGGTCACCTCATCCAAGGCTTCACGCCATTCCTTGTCCGTGACCCCATCTAGGCGGTCACTGTTGTCATAATGATTCTTCATTTGTCAGTCTCATTTAAAATAATAATAAAATAGATTACGCGTACATAATGTGCCACTTTCGCACATTATTCCGCATGGAGACCGACAAATTTCAGGGGAAGAGCAAGTTTTTCGTTTAACTCTAAACTTTCAACTCTCAACTGTTATGCGGTCTCCTGGTCTCAATCGTTTACCAGGTTTCTTCATAACTAAAAACTTTTTGTATATTAAACACTTACGCTTACCTGCACTTTACAGATTGCGGGCGCAAAGATACAAAAATCTTTCCACCCGCCACTATAAAGCCTCATTTTTAACACTTTTCTAAGGCAGCAAGGCCTTTACCTCCTTATACAGATCTATCAGGTGCCACACTGACATGTCTATTAGTGGCTCATACATAAAGCTATTCAGATGTATGTACTCTGGTGTCATCATGTTTACCTTCTCCATCGTCTGCAGTTTGTCCGTTGGCGGATTCAGCGTCTTATACAAGTCGATCCACTCCGAGGTCTGGTTCCTTCTAGTTGCCAAGTCTGCTGCAGTCTTTCCCGCCGATGCAAGTTGTTTCTTCAAGAACATCTCTGCCTTCAGCCTGATGGCTATCGATAGAATCACCTTATCCTCGATCATAATTTCATGAACCTCGCTACTACCCTCAATCTTGTCTGCTTCGCGGAAAATAATATCAATCACTCTCTCCCCTGTAGGCACATACTTAAAATTATAGCCTTTCAACTTAGCAAAGATGGCAGCCAATTTCTTGTCGGTGATTCTTCTGGTATTCTTCAGCACATGCAGGCATGCTGTCAGCGTCATGAAATCTTTTGAGTTCTTCTCTTGATAGTACTCCACCAAGTTTCTTACAAATGGTATCAGTGCTATCAAATTGCTGCTCTTGTCGCTGTTCCTCATTTCTAGCTCAAAGGGCGTACGCATCACATACACGCCATTATCTATTCGTATCGAACCGCTTTGTTCCTTCACCGCCATATACTGCTGCACCATGCCTTTCAGCCTCAACGTCACTGTACGGTAGAAATCAAAGTTGTGAGTCAACAGGATAATCTTAAACTTATCCGGCCATTTCTCAGCCAGATCTTTCAGATACTCGACGATGGCATATTTGTTCTGATAGTCAAATGAGTCCGATATGTCGTCCATCACTATCAAGCTCATATCATTCTCCTTCTTCCTGGCTTCAATGGCAAACAAAAACTGTAGTATCAAGAATGCTCTCTTCTCACCTTTACTCAGTATCGTCAGGAGCGATTCTCGCGATTGAGGAATCTTTACGCCCTTTTGATCCAAGTACTCAAAAGCCAACTTCGCTTCCTCCTGCTTCAACAACACGTTCTGCTGGTTCTCAATTTTAACCCTAAAAGGTAGCGAGTGAAACCTTGTATTATAAATGCTCACTATTTCGCCCCATTGCGCTTGTTCCTGTTGTGAGGCTGCTATCACTCGCCTCAATTCCTTCTTATTGGCTAGATATACCTTTCTTAGCTCATAGAAGCTTTCCCTTACGTCAGGATGGTTGATATATCCCAGCAGCACTTCCTTTCTAAACCATTCGTAATCTGCCAACATGGGTATCAAATCAGGATGCCGGGTTATAACTTCTGAGAATCGCCTCAGTTCCCCACTACCATCTATTTTCTTCGATATGGCTTCAAAAGCCTTTTTCAATTCTTCGTCTTCAAATATTTTACTCTTTTCTGTTTCTATCCTGTCATTGAACTCTTTTACCGAACGAATCGGGCTGTCATTTTTAAGCATCAGTCTGTGGCCAACGGTAAAATACTCCTCACCTTTAAAAGCCTTACCCATTTGAATAGCCTGATAGGTTCCGAATGATTTGCCATTTCCTGCTACATGAAAAAAGTCCGACTCGTTCATTAGCTTATTATACTGCTTCACGTAAACGTCCAACAGATCCCTGTTCTCTTCCAGAAACCTCTTAACCTGTCCATGGTCGTCAAACACATCATCAAACCTGAAATCATAGAATGGTTTGTCTCCCTTTAGCTTTCCACGAATGCGTCCGATACAATCATATAGCGAAACATTCTCGTCATTCCTAGAGAAAGCCTCAACTATTTCTATGTCTATATCACTGCTCTGCGAAACATTCGCTGCTGCTTTTACAAAAACTTTTCTGGCGCTTTCCAACTGGCCTACTATCTGATCATACTCTTCTTTCAAGGGTTTCGAGGCTAGAAAATCTGTCACCTGTCGGCTAGCATCAAAGTTCTCCTGGTCGGGGTTAGCCACAAAAATCTGTGACGGGGCAATCACTCTCCCATCTACCTTTATTATATGTAATGAATGTCTTTCTGGGTGAAGTCTGTCGCAGATAGGGTCTTTGTCCGGAGTCTTCGGATTCTTGCTTCCATTCTTCTTACCCTTTCCAGGATTTTCCTTCGACATACAGTCACAAGTCTTAGCAAACGACGACTTCATCATGCCATTAGGGGCATATATCACCGCAACCGATTGCTTCTCCTTGAAGTCTATCTCTTTCTGCAATCGGCGTATACCAAAACAATTCTTAAAATCAAAGTGTATCTTCATTGCTATTTCTTATATTTCCTTTTATAATTCCCCCTTCTTTCTCTTTTTTGCCATTATTTCTTGATACCTGAGGATAATCTCCTCCAAACTTGCATCGATCTCACCAAGATCAGAATTCCCAAATACAAAGTTCCTAATATTAGTGTTACGCTGGAACAACTTGTTCTCACCATCCTTAAATATGTAAGTATTACCATCCGCTCCCTTTTTGAATATCCTGATGGAATCCCTACGTAGTTTGTCATACGAGAGAAACGAAGTGTCTTGACCTGCCACTATCAGTTGGCAGTCCATCGACAACCTGATATAGCATGAAATCATATATTGTAGCGCTTGCTCATGAATACCTGCTGGTTGTTCATCAATGAAAACCGTCATTCCCTTACTAATCAGTGTCTGAGTCATGGCTATCAGTCTTATTAAAGACAATGTTCCATCAGATTCCATTTCCTCATCCAGAGGGAAAACACCAGAATCAGTTTGATGGTAAAAAGTGATGGTCCTAATAACGCGCTCCGACATCATAAACATCTCCGTTAAGTCTTCAAACAGTTCAAATCTTCCTGACTTATCTCTGGCCCCTTTCGGAATACTGACCTTATGTTCAGTAATTTTGTAGTCACAAATATTTGAGTTTATTATATTCAAAAACATCAGAACATCGTTTTTCAGCCTGTTCTGTTCTTGTCGGCTTCCTTTTGCCAAAATATCAGCTAAGCTCTCGTCCTCGCCGAAATCTAGACCTATTTTGTCTCGGAAGAACAAATAGCAGTCCTTTAGCACCCTGCTACTGAGATTCATTGCCCAAAACGATGCCAACACCGAGGTATTTGTTGTCGTTTGTCGCTGTAGGAGATATTGCTCATCCTTTGGCAATTCGCATTCAGGAAAAAATTCTACTTCCGACAAATGTTTTTTATCGTCATATGTTCTGTTATAAACAGTGATTATTCTTGATTTTCTGCTTATCGAGAGAGATTCTTCATGTATAACATCTTCATCATAAGACACATTATATATATACCTATTATTATCTATATAGAAAATCATACAAAATGTGGTTACTTCAAATCTCGAACTACTATCAAGCAGAAATGGCATATAATCCAGAGGTTCATCTCGTTCTGCAGGCTTATTTACTACAATTTGCCTCATGATTCTTACAGCATTAATAAAATTCGTCTTACCTGCTGCATTATTACCAAGTATGAACACTAGTTTTGATAGTTTCTTATCACCGCATTGCTCATACCAAGAAGAATAAGAGTCATTAAACTTATCTTTTTCTCTTGTACCTACAAACTTAAACTCCATCGTATCCTTAATGGAGAGGAAGTTCTTTATCAGTATACTCTCAATCATAACAAATACATTTTTGCATGCAAAATTAAGAAAAACTATCGAAACAGCCAAGAAAAATACCACTTAAATATACAAAATGTATATATTATACAAATTACCGCCAAATTTTCTTGGTTGTTTCAGACATTTTGACTATCTTTGCCCCCAATTAACCATCACATCTTGCCATGATTGGTTTCAGGATTAATATGGTTACATTGATAATAACGACGTCAGCCCCACAGTGGGGAGACTGCAGGGCTGAACTACTCTCGCGCGTGCTTTGGGCACAGCTACGAAGTTCTAATGCTATGTGCTAGCTTATATAGAACGGAAAAACATTCCTTTTATTGTAAATCTTCTCAGAATATGACTAGATATGCAAATCTTAGGGGTAATTCACCTGTATTGGCTTATGAGATTCAACCTACCAGAATCATCGTTCAATTCAAAACTGGCAGGCCTTATTCATACAGCTACAACAGTGCAGGTAGATACAACGTGGAGATGATGAAGCAACTGGCTGTCCAGGGGGCAGGTCTGAGCGCCTTCATCACACGCAATGCCCGCTACAACTACGAATAATTATGGCGTCCAGAGGCGCTTCTGTTAGACCTCAAACTTAACAGGCTAAGGATGGTGGCAGATTCATCCACTTTTGTTGAACAATATAGTATATCGTAATTATGGCAAAACAATTACATGTCGTAAGATGCGGTGAAGACTGGAAGTTGAAACAGGATAATGCTCTGCGCAGCTCTGGAGTATTTGGTACTCAAAGAGAAGCGATTGATCGTGGAAGGCAAATAGCCAGAAACCAGCATGAAGAGCTAACTGTTCACGCAACTGATGGTAAGATCCGTGCAAAGTGGAGTTACGGTAATGACCCATATCCCCCAAAGGGCTAACGGTGTTGTTGCATAGGTTTTAAGTTTTTTAGTTATTAGGTTTGTAACTTCGCTGGAGGGTTGTGAGCAATCGCAACCCTCCATTTTATCAATCAAAATAAAAACGCGATAACACCATTCCGTCCTCACCTCACCCCTTCATTATCTTCTCCGTCTCCGCTATCTCCGCCTCCACCATCTCCGCCTCCACCATCTCCATCAGCCTGGGCATCAGCCCCTCAATCTTTCTGCACTTCACCTTATTAAAATGGTAGTCGATATCGTCCAAACAACTTCTGGAGCAGTGAGCACAAAGTGAGTTAACTTAGGCTTTGTCGAGTCGCGACAGAGGTCGACCATCGGTCAAGGCTTGGAGGAGGTGAATGTTCTTTTGGTTCCTTTTTCTTGCGCCAAGAAAATGAACGGAACTTTCTTTGTTTCTTTCTTCGAAGAAAGAACAGATCATTTATATAAGACATAAACAGCCACGGCCTGTTGGCCGTAGCTGTTATCCTTTATCCCATAAATCCCTGTTTCCGTATTTCCATCAGTCCCTTTTCGATTTCCTCGATTGAGAACCGTCCACCCCACATCCTATGGATATAGGGTGGTGTTATGTAGCCGAAGTCCATAGAACAGGAGCGTGCTTCTGTTTCCATAAATCGTCTGATTCTATCTACTAAGTCCACCATGGCCTTTCTTATTTGAGGATATCGACATCAGAGATATAATTAATTCTCTTTGGGTCTTCTTTGAGGCCAGAAGACATAGGAGCAGAATTGCCAGAGGGCTTTAGCCAACGATGGCAGTTTTGATGGTATCGACGATATATTTGACATCATCATCAGAAACGTATGGACCTGCAGGCAGACACATACCTACCTTGAACAATGCTTCCGATACACCATTCACGTAAGCAGGAGCGTCCTTATAGCAAGGCTGTTTGTGCATCGGCTTCCACACTGGTCTAGCCTCGATCTGCGCTTTGTCGAGTGCAACACGCATAGCTTCCACATTAGCATTCGGTTCACAATCGGTATGAGCAGACGCAGCTGCATGGATGACACCAGCAGCACCACCTACAGCACCCGTCACGATAGTTTTGTACGCATCCTCCTGTCCCTTTACCTTCACATTCTCATCAATGGTGATAGTGCACAGCCAGTAGTTACTGTCATAGACAGGAATCTCTCTTCCATCAGACATCTTACATCTTACATCAGGCTGTTTATGAACAGTAACGCCCTTTACATCAGCTAACAACTGTTCATACAGCCCTTGCACATGCTTATGGTGAGCCAAGTGATCATTCACCACCGTCATCTGTCCGCGACCGATACCTGCACAGATATTACTCATACGGTAATTATATCCAATCTTCTCGTGCTGGTAGTAAGGATAGCTCTCACGATACTGTGTAGCATACATCATGATCTCGCGCCACTCGTCATCATTGGCAGTAATCAATGCACCGCCACCAGAAGTCGTTATCATCTTGTTACCATTGAACGACAATACACCATACTTACCAAATGTACCCAGCACCTGCCCTTTGTACTTAGAGCCAAATCCCTCAGCCGCATCCTCCACCACAGGGATGCCATACTTGTTGGCAATCTCCATGATGCGATCAGCCTTATAAGGCATACCATACAATGCTACAGGAACGATAGCCTTAGGATACTTACCCGTCTTCTCCTTACGGTCAACAATGGCTTTCTCCAAAAGTTCAGGATCAATGTTCCAAGTGTCAGGCTCAGAGTCCACCAGCACTGGAGTAGCCCCAAGGTATGTCACAGGGTGCGTAGAAGCACAGAACGTAAAGCTCTGCACAATCACCTCATCCCCAGGCTTCACTCCGCAGTTCAGCAATCCGAGATGAACTGCTGCAGTACCGGCACTCAGTGCCACCACCCGTTTAGACAGTCCCTTCCCTTCAGGGGAGGGGTTAGAGGTGAGGCCATTGACAAAGTCCTCCAAGTCTTTCTCAAACCCATTCACATTCGGTCCCAGAGGAACCACCCAGTTAGTATCAAATGCTTCTTTAACATAGCGCTGTTCTGCGCCATCTTCTGACATGTGCGCTAAGCACAAGTATATTCTCTTACGTTCTGACATAATATATTTAGTTATCTGTTTTTACTATTATTACCTTTCATAGCAGTCACAATTACCCTTTCAAATCAATCCCTTATTATCCAATCTGGAATGATGTACATCCTTCTTCAATCCATATTTTTCCATCAAATCCACTATCACGC